>Ga0315298_1000561_pt1 | contig 72229 bp, 65 predicted proteins | sample WHS_1_MG_FD_203077 | JGI IMG/M metagenome (GOLD analysis project Ga0315298, IMG submission 203077) | Extremophilic microbial mat communities from Washburn Hot Springs, YNP, Wyoming, USA - WHS_1_MG | ecosystem: Environmental > Aquatic > Thermal springs > Hot (42-90C) | place: USA: Wyoming... | reverse complement strand
ATTTTTCTCTCTATCGAAGGTAGTATGCCATATTAAATAAATATTGTCAAAAATTATGCCGTTTTATATATTATCACTATTAGCCCTACCCAAAGAGATATCAATTTGGTCCGCGTTCTAAGATTTTCGGAGACATCTTTCTCGGGACAATATATATTCCCACGCTTCAGTGAGGGATTACTCTCCCGAAAAACCGAGATTCCAACTTTGACATCATTTCTTTTTCTTGTTAGATTCTTACATGTTTAAATTTGAGAATTTATCTCTAACATTTTGTTGCCCCCTCACCCCTTCCTCTCCCCGCTGGGGAGAGGGGAAGGGTGAGCCGCCAAAAGGCGAGCCTCGCCAAGGGCGGGGGGAAATTTCAAATATTTTTGTTTAGAAATTAATTTAAAAGAAAATCTATTCTAAAATGAGAAACAAAGGGAAGGAGATGAACCATGCCGACTTATTCCCACTCCCAACTTTCCACCTATGAAACCTGTCCCCATCAATATCGGCTTGCCTACATTGATAAGATCAAAATTGAAACAGAGGGGATCGAGGCCTTCATGGGGACCCGGGTTCACGAGACCCTGGAAAAGCTTTATCGAGATCTAAAAGTGACCCGACTCAACAGCCTGGAAGAACTCGTCGCATTCTACCATCAACGTTGGGATAAGAATTGGAGGGAGATGATTCAGATCACCCGGAAGGAATATAGTGCGGAGGACTATCGGCGTCTGGGAGAAAAATGTATTGCCGATTATTTCAAACGATATTATCCCTTTGACCAGGGGAAGACCCTTGGGCTGGAAGAAAATATCTATTTCCCACTTGAAGAGGAGAAGGGATACTGGATTAAAGGGTTCATTGATCGTCTGACTCTGGTGGATAATTGCATCCTTGAAATACACGATTATAAGACTTCCCATAGACTTCCATCCAAGGAGGAGGTCGAGTCGGATCGACAACTCGCCTTCTATCAGATGGGGGTAGAGGGGAGATGGAAGGATATTCGAGAGATTCAACTGGTTTGGCATTATTTGACCTTTGATACAGAAATCCGCTCCTCGAGAACCCCTGAACAACTTCAACAACTCCGCCAAGAGACTTTAGAACTCATTCAGAGAATTGAGGCAGACCGATCGTTTAGTCCAAAAGAAGGACCCCTTTGTGACTGGTGTGATTATCAAAGCCTATGCCCGAAAAGGAGACATCGGGTGGTGGCGGAGGCCCTTCCTCTCAATGGATACCTTCAGGAAGAGGGAGTCCATCTGGTGAACCGTTATGTCGAATTAAAAGAGAGGAAAAGATGTTTGAATGAGGAACTGGATGCAGAGATTGCTAAGATCGAAGAGGCCCTTTTTGCCTATGCTGAAAGAGAAAAAATCGACGCTATCTATGGAAGCGATCATGTGGCGAGGATTAGGACCGAGATAAGAGAAAAATATCCCCTCAAGGGTGATCCGGGTCGGAAGCTCTTGGATGAAGTGATTAAAAAAGCTGGTAAGTGGATGGAGGTCTCTGACTTAAATCCCTGGATGCTGGCAAAGGTGGTGGGTCGAGGGGGTTGGCCTCCATCCCTCGTCAGTAAAATTAAGGAATTTTTGAGCACCGAGGAGGTCCGATCTATTACGATCTCGAAATGGAAGGAGAGGGAATAAAGCACCCCTGGAGGGATGTGGGATCCAAGACCTCTTGGGCCCGCATTCGTCACTCGTCTTTAAAAAAGATTCGACCTTCATTTTCTTTCCATCCGTGGTGAGGAGGATGGCTCCCTGTTGATCCGTCCGAAAGACCTTTATCCCTAACCGCTCATATCGCTTCAACACTTCAGGGTGAGGAAGTCTCCCCCTATTTCGATCACTGACACTGAGGATGGCATAAATCGGTTGGACCCTTTGAAGGAAGGGAAGACTACTGGATGACAAACTTCCATGGTGGGGGATTTTAAGAATATCTGCCTTTAGGGACAGCCCTTCTCTTAACATTTGGGATTCCGCTTCTTCTTCAATATCCCCGGTCAATAATACTTGAATCTCTTTAAACTGTAATTTCATCACCAGGGATTGATTATTGATGAACCTCGAATCCCATTTCTCCCGTGGTGGTTCTTTTTTTGCCTGGGGATGGAGGATAGAGAGTTGAACCCCATCAATCTCCAAAGGAGACATGGATGCATTGAGAATATGTCTTTCTATCTTTTTTCTTGAAAGGATCTCTTCTAATCTTTGAGAGTAGGGAGATTGCACACGAAGCCCATTCTCCCAGAATTGACCTATTGAAAAATGGGAGGCAATAAAGGGAAGCCCTTTCAGGTGATCTGGATCGGGATGGGTTAGGACAAGATAATCAATGCGACGAATCTTCTTTTTCCATAAAAAAGGAGCGATCACTTTCTTCCCAATATCAACGTGTTCTCCATAAAGACCACCCCCATCGATCAACATTCGCTTCCCCTTCGGGAATTCGATAAGAATCGAATCTCCCTGGCCCACATCTATAAAGGTTAGGTTTAACTCTTTTTGGAAAGATCCCTTTAGGTTCCAGTAGAGAAAGTCCAAGGCGAAGACCAGTAAGATTCCAACAAAGAGATATTGAACAAATCTTTGGTTTCGGAGATGGACACTTAAAAATAGTAGAAGATAGAAGAGGAAGATTTCCAAAGGGGAGGGAGTAGGAAGATAGATAGAGGCGAGAGGGAAGGAGGAAAGAAGAGAGAGAACTTCTATTAGGGCCAGAGTAAGGAAGTGGTTGAGGTGGATCAGAAAGGTGGCCAGAGGTGAAATGAAGAATGAAAAGAGGGAGGCGATCAGACTGATGGGGACTATCAGAAACCCTACCCAAGGGATGGCCAAGATATTGGTGATCAATCCGATGGGAGAGATGCGGTTGAAATGGAGAAGGACAAAGGGTGCCGTACCTATTGTCGCAACTGTGGTGACCAGGAGAGAGATCTTCAAATACTGCCAGAGACGATCCTTCCAAGAAGTCTGGGGTTTAGGAAGGATCTCTTTTTGCCCGAACTGCTGAAGGATGTTGGGGACCAAATAGAGGATGGAGAGGACAGAGAGAAATGAGAGTTGAAACGAGATGTCAAAGAGGGAAGGGGGAGAGACAAGGAGGATGAGAAAGGCAGCCAGCATCAGGGTATAAAGAAGATTTCTTTCTCGGCTGAAGAGAATGGAGAGGAAGAAGACGATCACCATGATCGTGGCTCGAACTACAGAGATTCCTCCCCCTGCAATGAAAGTGTAGAGCAGGATAAAGGGAATGGTGAGGCCAGCGGCCCATTTTTTTATAGAAAGTGTAAGAAGGAGAAACTCTGAACGTTTTAAGACCCAGAAGATTAAAGAAAATGAGAGAAAGGCAATGATTCCCAGATGATCCCCTGAAATCGCGAGGAGATGGGCTACTCCTGTGGCGGTAAAATATTCCTTCACCTCGTCCGAAATATTTCCTTGTTCCCCAAGGACAAGAGCCTCAAAGATTCCAGAGAAGCGGGGATCCGTTTCCTTTCGGAGAAAATCACGTATCTGGTCCCTCCAATCCTCAATCCATAGAAGGATGGGATGTTTAAACCCCTCTCCTATTTTAACCCATCCCTCCTCTCCGTATAAGAATCCAATGGCATGGATCCTTTTAAAGGCAAGATAGCGTTTGTACGAGAACCCTCCAGGATTAGAAAACCCGCGAGGAGGATAAAGTCTACAAAGGAATCGAAGACGGTCGCCAATCCGAAATCTTTCGGCACTCCCCCTCAAAAAGAGGAGAAGATTTCCCTCTATGGGAATCTTCCGGTTTGATGAAATCATCTTTTCACATCGGATCACGAATTGGGTCCCCTCCTGAGATCGTTCAGGAATCTGATCAATCACTCCCTCCATTGCCATGGGGTCTTTTCTTATAAAATGGGAGAGATGGGAAGGGGAATGGATAGGGTTGAGGTAAAGTTGAATGGAATGGAGTCCAAGAAAAAAGAAGACTCCAAGGGCTATCCAGGCCCCCCACTTCCTTTTTTTCATCACCATTGAGTAAGCCCAACCTCCAAACAAAAATAGCAGGGCAAAGAGAGTGGTCCCACTTGGGAGGGGAAGAGTCCAAAGGCCTGTGGAAAGCCCTATGGCATAGGAGAGGAAGATGGGAAAGAGGGGGAGGGAGAACAGGGGATACATCCTCGGTCAGTTCTCCCTAAACCCACATTCTAAAATTTTCAAAACCATTCCACCCTGTTTAATAGAATTCGTACCATCCCCCTAATGGGTTCCAAAAAAATTACAGATCATTTGACTTTATTATACAAAATTTTATAATATTTTTTTAAATAAATTAAGGAGGGAGGGGGAAAATGGATGCCTGGCATTAGGATTAAAGAAAATGAGTCTTTTGAAAATGCCCTTAGAAGGTTCAAAAAACAGGTTGAGAAGACGGGGATATTATCAGAGATTCGAAAGAGGGAACACTACGAGAAGCCCAGCATTAAGAGAAAAAAGAAGATGATTGCTGCTAAGAAGAGGGCCCTGAAGAGAATGCGAAAAATGATGGAGAGAGGTTAGGGATGGGACTGGAAGAGAGATTAATGGAAGAGATGAAGGAGGCGATGAAATCGAATGACAAGTCGCGTCTTTCCACGATCCGGATGCTAAGGTCTGCTATCAAAAATAAAGAGATCGAACAAAGGGGAAAATTGGATGAGGAAGGGATTTATAAGGTGATCCAGGCCATGGTGAGGAAAGGAGAGGAATCCATTGAACAATTTAAGGCAGGGGGGCGAATGGATCTTGTAGAAAAGGAGAGAAGAGAGATAGAAATTCTAAATTCCTTTCTCCCTCAGCCTCTCAGTAAGGAGGAGATTTTAGCCATTATTGATGAGGTCGTTGCCGAAACACAGGCCACATCCATAAAAGATATGGGCAAGGTGATGAAATCTGTCATGCCCAGATTAGGGGGGAGGGCGGATGGGAAATTGGTCAATCAATTGGTCAAAGAAAGGCTTTCCCCTTAACCCCTCTTTTCCTTAACCCATTTCCTGTTTTAACGAAAGATGGATGATCATTCCCTCAGGGTTTTAGATTACTTCCATTTACTGAATATCCTGAAAGAATATTCTATCTCTTCCTTAGGTCGAAGGCATTGTGAAGCGTTGAGGCCCCTTTCAGACCTTTCCACAATTCAAACCAAACTGGCTGAAGTTTTAGAATTCAGAGACATCTTAGAGACCTTAGGGGATCCCCCCCTTCAGGAAATAAAAGATATTGGAGTGGTCTTAAGGCGATTAGAGGTGGAGGGGGTTTCGCTGACCATTCATGAGTTAATAGAGATCCTCCATCATATAGAGTTATGTAGACGGCTTAAACGGTTTTTTAGAAAGATAGAGGCCACCCGGATCCCTCACCTTTATGAAAAGATTTCCAAACTTTCGTCATTGAAAATTCTTGAAAAAGAGATTCTTCAGGCGATCGATAAAAAGGGGGAACTCCTTGACCGAGCAAGCCCTGCCCTTTTAGAGATTCGAGAGCGTCTCAGAGGGCTTCGAGAGAAGGCAAAGAAGATGCTCGAACATCTTCTTCATCGGGAGGACCTTCAACCCATCTTTCAAGAGCCTTTGATCACCCTGAGGAATGGAAGATATGTCCTTCCCATTAAAGCCGATGCGGAACACCGCCTAAAAGGGATCATCCACGACCACTCCCAAAGCCGAATGACTTATTTTCTGGAACCATTTCCGCTGATCCACCTCAACAATGAGATCAATATCCTTGTGTCAGAGGAGAAAGAGGAGGAGGAGCGGATCCTGGCCTCTCTCTCTGAAAAGGTGAGGGAGGAGAGACCCAGTCTTTGGCTGGATGTTGAACTCTTAGGAGAGTTAGACCTTCTCTTTGCAATGGCAAGGCTCTCTGTCCTCTTAAAAGGCGTCCGCCCCCTCTTGAATGAAGAGGGGAGGGTGGATATGAAAGAGGCACGAAATCCCATCCTTGCCCTCCAGGATCAGGACCGGGTGGTTCCAATTCACCTCCGAATGGGGGGGGGAAAGAAGGTTTTAATTTTAAGCGGAGCCAATGCAGGTGGGAAAACCGTTGCCTTAAAGACCTTAGGGCTTTTAACCCTGATGGCTCAATCTGGACTTCCTATCCCTGTTGAAGAAGGAAGCCATGTCTCTACCTTTCAAGATATCTTTGCTGTGATCGGGGATGAGCAGAATATTGAAGAAAACCTAAGCACCTTCTCCAGCCATCTTCTTCATGTGGATCAGATTTTAAAGAAATCGAATTCCCGCACACTCGTCCTTTTAGATGAGTTGGGTGTAGGGACTCATGCCTCTGAGGGATCTGCCCTGGCCATGGGCTTTCTCGATCAGTTCAGAGAGAAAGGGGCCTCCGTCATTGTGACCACCCATTTCGATTCTCTCAAAGCCTACGGATACCTCCATCCGGATGTGGAAAATGTGTCGGTGGAGTTTGATGAGATCACCCTTGAACCGAAATATACTCTTTCTTATGGGACATCGGGGTGGAGCAATGCCTTCTTAATTGCAGAGAAACTTGGGATTTCAGAGGGAGTGATTCAAATGGCCCGACGCCATCAAGATGGAGGAGACCAGGAGATAAAGCAAGCCCTCGAGAATCTGGAACGGATCAGGCTCGAACTGGAAAAGGAACGTGAGCAATTTTCCAGAATGAAAGAAGAGGTTCTTCTGGATCGGAAGAGGTTGAAGGAGGTCTTAGAGGGGATCAAACGAAGGAGAGAAGAGATTTATTCTCGGGCAGAGGCGAAGGTAAATCAGGCCATCCAGGGGATTGAACAGGAGTTAAACCATTGGCTCCAACGAATAAAAGAAGAGAAACCCCACGCCCGTTTTCAGAGGTATCGCCAAGAGATCCAAAAGATCAAAGAGGGATTCCTCCCCTCGGCCAAAAGGGGGGAGAGACGACCAGATACAATTGGAATTGGCTTAACGATAGGAGAACGTGTTAGAATTGAAAGCCTTCGTTCGGAGGGGGTTTTGTTAAAAATGGATGAGGCATCCAAACAGGTGGAGGTCCTAACGGAAAAGGCAAAGGTGAAGGCCTCTTTTTCCGACATTATTCAGGTTCCACAGGGAGAAAAAAAAGAGACCAAGGGAAAGTGGGTTCAAGAAGGCTCTCCCCATAGGGTCCCCTCTTCGATAAAGGTGATCGGTCTGAGGGTAGAGGAGGCATTGCCTATGGTTGACAAGTTCATTGATCAAGCCCTCTTCCATGGCCTTGAAAAGGTTCAGATTATCCATGGGGTGGGATCGGGAAGATTGAAAAATGCGATTGGCCAATTTTTAAAGAGCCACCAAGGAGTCAAACATTTCTCTTTGGGGGATGGGATGAAGGGAGGCCAGGGAGTTACGGTCGTTGAATTGAGGTAATCAAAGGGATGAGCAAGTTCCTTTTGGAAGAAAAGGTTTCAGAAATTAGGGATCGAGCCAATATCTTAGAAGTCATCTCGGATTATGTTTCCCTCAAAAAGGCGGGGAAAAATTATAGAGGCCTCTGTCCCTTCCATTCTGAAAAGACCCCCTCCTTTATGGTCAATGAGGCCAAGCAGATGTTTCATTGCTTCGGGTGTGGAGAGGGAGGAGATGTCTTTGCCTTTTTGATGAAAGTGGAACACTATTCCTTTCCACAAGCCATTGAACAGCTGGCTAAGCGCTATGGGATTTCCCTTCCTTCTCGGGAGATGACGCTTGGCCAGAAAAAAGAGATGGCCAAAAGAAATCTCCTCTTCCAAATCAACCAGATTGCCTCCGAATACTATCATCATCTTCTGACCCAGGGCAGAGACGGTGAAGAAGCACGGAGGTATCTTGTACAGAGAGGGATAGGGAGAGAAATGATTGAAGACCACCGATTAGGGTATTCCCTCGATCGGTGGGATGGATTAGTTCAACATCTTCGGGATAAAAAAGTCTCTTTGGAATTGGCGTGGGAGTTAGGCCTAATCCTTCCCAAGAGGAGCGAGGGTTGGTATGATGTATTCAGGGGAAGAATTATCTTTCCCATCTTCGATCTCCATCGTCGGGTGGTTGGATTTGGAGGAAGGATCATTCAAGCAGGCGAGCCCAAATATCTTAACTCCCCTGAATCGGCTATCTATCATAAAGGGGAAACCCTCTATGGTCTTCAGGTGGCGAAGGGTTATCTTTCAGAGAGGGAATGTGCTATAATTTGTGAAGGATATTTTGACCTGTTGACCCTCCACCGTTATGGCTTTAAAAACAGTGTGGCCACGTTAGGAACGGCCCTGACGACTCAGCATATACGTCTCCTTAAGCGATATACGAAAAATCTGATTACGGTTTTTGATTCAGATCAGGCAGGGGTTCAAGCCACCCTGCGGACGCTTCCCCTTTTTCTTGAAGAGGATGTTTTTGGAAAGATGGTCCTTCTTCCAAAGGGGGAAGATCCTGATACCTTTCTGAGAAAGGGGGGTGTGGAAGATTTTGAAAAAAGGGTCCAGGAGGCCATTCCTCTTATCGATTTCGTTTTCGATCAATGGATGAGACGTTATGACCCAAAATCGATTGAGGGGAAAGTTAAGATGGCTCAGGAAGGGGTCCAATTAATCGCCAAGGTCGGAGACCCAATTCGGAGGGATTTCTATCTGAAATCCCTCGCTGAAAGGTTGGAGGTGAAAGAGTCGATCCTTTATGACCTGCTTCGCTCTTCGCCTAAGCAACGGGTTAAGGTGCAAGAGGAATTCAAGAAACAATCGATGGGAGAGAAGAATTTTCCCAGGTCAGAGGAGTTATTGGTTCGTCTGATGATCCATCACCCAAGATTTATCCCCTTGATTTCAGGGGAAGGGGTCATCATGGAGTTTGAGAGTCCACTCCTACGGAAGATCGCCGAGACGTTGGAACAACTCTATCAGAGGAAGGGAAGGGTTGACCCCAAAGAGGCTTTGGGGTTTTTTGAAGAAGATATTCAAAAGAGGTTCTGTCAGCTCGTCTTTCAAGACGAGGCCTTTGAGGAAGACCAAATAGAGAAAATGGTCAGAGACTGTATTCAGAAGATTCAGGAGAAAAGGTTCAAGAAGGATCGACTTGAACTCCTCAAGAAAATTAAAGAGGCTGAAAAGAAGGAAGGGCGGGGGCTTGAGGCCCTTTTAACCGAACACCAAGACCTCTTGAGGAGGGCGAGACCTTCTTAAAAAAAAGTAAAGGGGTGAAGGGATCGTTTCATGGGAAAAGAAGGCAAGTTGAGAGAGGTTGAACAATTGATCTCTATGGAGGGTGAAAAGGGTTTCCTTTCATTTGATGAAGGCAATGAGATTCCTCCCAATGACATCGTTTCCTCTGATCAAATTGACGATGTGCTGATGATGTTTGATGAGATGGATATCGATGTGATGGATGACCTTCAGGGGTTGAAGGTCGATGAGGAGAGGTTTCTGGAGAAAGAGGAAGAGGAAGGCGATGACTTGGAGATGGAGGGCTTTATCAAAGCCACCGACCCCGTTCGAATGTATCTCAGAGAGATGGGATCTGTGTCGCTTCTGACTCGTGAAGGGGAGGTGGAGATTGCCAAAAGAATTGAGAGCGGGAAAAGGGAGGTTTTAAGTGTCGTATTGAATTGTCCGATGGCCGTCAAAGAGGTGATCAATTTGGGGCAGGCCCTCAAGGCTGGAAAGGTGGAGATTCAGGATGTAACCAATGAGATTGATGAGGAGGAGAGTAGCCGTGAAGAGGAAGAGGCCCAAAAGAAGAGGGTTCTGGAATTGATTGAGAAGATTCGTCGAAACGATGAAGGGGTCCGATGTCTTTTAAGAAAGAGGGCTATTTCAAAGGCTAAACTCCACGCCCAATTGAAAAAGAAACAGGAAGAGATTTTAGAATGTTTCAGGCAGATGAATCTGAGAGATAGCCAGATTAATCGAATTGTTCAGAAGATGAAGCAGATGCTTTCACGAATTGAAAAAGGGGAGAGTGAACTCAGGAGGCTGGAGGAGAAGGCAGGAATCAGCCTGAAAGAGACTAAGGCCCTCTTGAAAAAGTTGAAGACAAAAAAGATTAAGGAAACATCGATTCAGAGGACTCGAAGGCTGAATAAGGCCATCCTTCAAGGACTGGTGCGGGCTGCTATGCCTATCCAGAGGAAGATCAATCGAGTCGAAATGGAGTGCGGTCTTACCGCCGAGAAACTCAGGGATGCGGTGAGAGCCATCGTGGAGGGAGAGAAAAAGGCCAGGGAGGCCAAGTGCGAGTTGGTGAAGGCCAACCTGAGGTTGGTCGTCTCCATTGCCAAAAAATATACCAATCGAGGGCTCCAATTCTTGGATCTCATCCAAGAGGGAAATATTGGGTTGATGAAGGCGGTGGATAAATTTGAGTACCAACGGGGATATAAATTCAGCACCTATGCAACCTGGTGGATCCGGCAGGCCATCACCCGGGCCATTGCAGATCAGGCAAGGACTATTCGGATTCCTGTCCATATGATTGAAACCATTAATAAACTGATTCGAACTTCCCGATATCTCGTTCAAGAAATTGGGAGAGAGCCTACTCCAGAGGAGATTGCAGAAAGGATGGAGATGCCTCTGGATAAAGTGAGAAAGGTTTTAAAGATCGCCAAAGAACCTATTTCCCTTGAGACGCCGATTGGTGAAGAGGAAGACAGCCATTTGGGGGATTTCATTGAAGACAAAACGGTGGTCTCCCCTCAGGATGCGGTCATCACTGCAAGCTTGATGGAACAGACTCGAAAGGTTCTGGCCACCCTTACCCCCAGGGAGGAGAAGGTTTTGAGGAAGCGGTTTGGGATAGGAGAGAAATACGATCATACCCTGGAAGAGGTGGGCCAAGATTTCGATGTCACGCGGGAACGAATCCGACAGATTGAGGCAAAGGCTTTGAGGAAATTACGCCATCCAAGTCGTGCTAAAAAATTAAAGGCCTTCTTAGAAGCCTAACTTTTCACATTCGGATTTCAGACTATAGGAGAGGGGGAATTTAATTTTAGATTGGAAGTGCTGGTTCGGGAATTTAATTCTGGGATCCGCAAGGGGAGGGGTTGACACTCTTCCGAGATTGACTAAAATAGAAACAAGGGGCCCATAGCTCAGCTGGAAGAGCCACCGGCTCATAACCGGTAGGTCCCTGGTTCGAACCCAGGTGGGCCCACCAAAGAGGGTGCATGGGTTGATGAAGCCAACAGGGAAAATGAAAAGGTGTTGGGAAAACCTTGATGAGAAAAAGAGTGCACCCCGAAGGAGTGCACTCTTTTTATATGTGCTCAAACACCCCCTGAACAAAACTTAGGAGGTCGCCGTTGAGGGAACAATTGGAATTGCTTTGGGAGTTACAGAAGATCGACCTCTCCCTCAAAACCATTCAAGAGGAACGAGATCGATTTCCTAAAGAGATCAAGAAGTTGGATGAAAGAAAGAATACCGAGAAAGAGAGGGTTCAAAAAGAGAAGGAGAAGATAGAGTTACTGGAGAAGGAGAGGAGGCAGAAGGAGAGGCAGCTCAACGTGGAGCAAGAGAAGATTAAGAAGGCTGAAGGAAGGATGTCCGAAGTGAAAACCAATAAGGAGTATCAAGCCCTGCTCACTGAGATCGAGAACATCAAAGAGACGAACAGCCGGATCGAAGAAGAGATTCTGATGGTCATGGACGAGATTGATGAACTTAAGAAGGATATTCAAAAACGGGAAAAGGAGATGGCCATCAACCTTGAAAAGATTGAGGCGGAGAGTAAAAGGATCCATGAAAGGATGGCCGAAGACGATTTATTATGGAAACAACAATTGGAACGAAGGGAAATCCTTGCGAAGCAGATTGAGTCTAAACTCTATCGACTCTACCTCACGTTGAAGGAGAAAAGACAGGGAGTCAGTGTGGTGAGTGTTAAAAATGAGATCTGTCAGGGATGTTTTGTGAATATTCCTCCCCAGATGTATATTGAGGTTCAACGGAACAACGACCTCATTCGGTGTCCAAATTGTAATCGAATTCTCTATTGGGATGGGGATTCAAAGAAGAAATGAGCGCTCGTCAACCTCTGACCGAGGATGCCTCTCATCTTAGGATTTATATTGATGGGGCATCCAAGGGGAATCCTGGAGAAGCAGGAGCAGGGATTCTCATTATCGATCGCCAGGGAAGGAGATTGGCTGAATTTGGTCGTTATCTCGGCCATCAGACGAATAACCAGGCGGAATATTGGGCCCTTCTTCTGGGGTTGAGAGAGGCGAAACGGTTAGGGGGGAAATCCATCGAGATTTTTACGGATTCTGAATTGCTGGAGAGACAGTTGAGGGGTCTTTACCGTGTAAAGGCTCTTAATCTAAAGAGACTCCATAGGGCAGTGGTTGAAGATCTGGGGGGATTTCAATCCGTTAAGATTGCCTCTGTTCCGAGAGAGCAGAACCAGGAGGCAGATCGCTTAGCCAATCGAGCCATCCAGAGAAGGTTCAGAAAGGAGAAGGAGGGGATTCAGAAAAGGGGAACAGATGGTCGCTCCTCATGAACGCTCTTTGAGGGTGATGAGGGGAGGAAAGTCCGAGCTCCACAGGGCAGGGTGGTCCGTAACACGGACGGTCCCGTCTCCTAAGAGTCGGGATACGGAAAGTGCCACAGAAAAGATACCGTTCCGACGAAAGTTGGAATAAGGGTGAAAAGGCGAGGTAAGAGCTCACCATTATCCTGAGCGATCAGGGTAGATGGGTAAACCCCACCCGGAGCAAGACCAAATAGGTCCCGCTCCCTGTTTCAAGCGGGGTGAGAATGGCCCATTCAAATTTCTTTTTGATTGAGTCAAATCAGAAAGAAAGGCGGGGCGGGTAAGGTCGCTTGAGACCCTGAGCAATCGGGGTCCTAGATAAATGACCATCATTCCCAAGTTAAATCTTGGGAAACAGAACTCGGCTTATGGTCCCCTTTCATGATCCCCTTCCGTTATGTGAGCAGAAGATGGTAGGGAGATGAAAAAGGAACTTACCCCAGACCAAAGAAGACGCCGAAATGAACTCATCCTGATTGGCATCATCTCCATTCTGATCCTTATCCTCACCACCCTGGAGATGAAGCTTCCCCAGGTGAGTTCAAAGATCCCTGTGGCGGACAACATTATCATCTTCACCCTGATCAATATCAACATCATCCTGATCCTCCTTTTGATTTTCTTGGTCATCCGCAATCTCGTAAAACTCCTCTTTGAGCGAAAACGAAAGGTCTTAGGTTCAAAACTGAGGACGAAGTTGGTGGTTGCTTTTGTTAGCCTTTCCCTCATTCCGACCATCCTTCTGTTTTTTGTTGCAGTGGGCTTTATCACCAATAGTGTTGAACATTGGTTTAGTGCTCAGGTTGAACGGTCTCTCCAGGGTTCGTTGGAAGTGGCTCAAACTTACTATCGTGATTTTGCCAACCAGATGGTCTCTTCTGCTCGGCAGGTCAGTCGAGACGTTTCCCATCAAGCAAATTTTAAGGGTGAAAAAGAAAGGTCTCTCTTGAGGGAGACCCTTGAAGTAAAACGGAAGGAGTATCATCTGAGTATCCTTGGAATCATTTTCAAAAATGAAGGAACGTTGATGAGCGTGGAGGATCCCAAGCTCCAAGACTTTATCTTTGATCCTCCTCAAGACCTGATTCAAGCAGGATTTTCTGGAAAAGAACTCTCCAGAAACCTCTCCGCAGGGGAGGGGGAGATGATCACAGGAGTGGCCCCCATTTTTAACCCTTCCAACGAAGGAGAGGTAATAGGAGTCGTGACCGCTATCTACTTTATTCCTAAAAGCCTTTCGGCCAAGATGCGAGAGATCTCGCAAGGATTTTTAGAGTATAAGCAGCTTAAGATTTTAAAGAAACCCATCAAGTTCAGTTATATGTTGGCCCTGCTGATGGTTACCCTGCTGATCATCTTCTCGGCAATCTGGTTTGGGTTTCGCCTCTCTAAAGAGATTACTACCCCTATTAAAGATTTGGCAGAGGCCACGCATCGGATTGCCTCAGGAGATTTGAATTTCCGAATCCAGATGAAGGCATCCGATGAGATCGGAATGTTCATCCAATCCTTCAACCAGATGACTGAGGATCTTCAGGTGAGTCGGTTTGAGTTGGAACAGAGAAGGAAATATATGGAGATCGTTCTTAAAAATGTCGCTGCAGGGGTGATCTCCATTGATGAGAGAGGAGTGGTAACCACGATTAACACCTCTGCGGAACAGATGCTCGAAGTGAAGGGGAATGGGGTCAGGGAGAAGAATTTTTCAGAGGCATTACCCCCTGAGTTTGTAGAAGAGATGAATGGGTTATTAAATGAACTTAAATCTTCCAAGAAAGATTCACTGGAGAAACAGATCACCCTTCACCTTCAGGGTAAATCTCTTTCCCTGATGCTAAACCTGACTGCTTTGAAGGATGAGGAGGGTAAACCCCTTGGGTTTTTGGCTGTTTTTGACGACCTCACGCAACTGATCAAAGCCCAGCGAATGGCAGCTTGGAGAGAGGTTGCCCGCCGAATCGCCCATGAGATCAAAAACCCCTTAACCCCGATCCAGCTTTCGGCCCAACGATTGAGGAAGAGGTACATGGAGAAGCTTCAACACGACGGGACGGTCTTTGACGAGTGTACCCAGACGATTGTCAAACAGGTGGAGGAACTCAAGGAGATGGTCAATGAGTTTTCAAACTTTGCTCGAATGCCTGCCTCCAATCCGACCCCCAATCATCTTAATGAGATCATTCAGGAGAGTTTGCTCCTATTTAAAGAAGCCCATAAGGATGTTCGATTCGAATTCATTCCGTGCGAACTTCCTATCCTCAACCTTGATCGAGATCAGATGAAGAGAGTGATGATCAATCTGATTAAAAACAGCCTCGCTGCTATTGACCAAGACGGGGAGATCAAAATCCAGACCAGTTATGACCCAAAACTCCAGATCGTTCAGTTAGAAGTGAGCGATAATGGCATCGGCATTCCAGATGAAGATAAGGGGAGGCTCTTTGAACCCTATTTCTCAACCAAAAAGAGTGGGACAGGGTTGGGCCTGACCATTGTCAATGCCATCATCACCGACCACAATGGATATATCCGAGTTCGGGACAACAAACCCAAAGGAACAACCTTTCTGATCGAACTTCCTGTCGGAGTTTAAAAGCACAAAGACCAGGGAGATGGGGTGATGGGGAGAGACGAAGATTTACCATTTTATTTCCCATCACCCTTTGTTGATTTCATCTCACCAGTTGGGTAAAATTATATAAATGGTAGTTTTTGGTTTGTGCGATGCGTGGATGTAAGGGATGGCTGAGAAGTTAATCTGTCAGAACAAAAAGGCCTGGCATAATTATTTTATTGAAGACACCTATGAGGCAGGGCTTTGCCTTTTAGGAACAGAGGTGAAGTCACTTCGGGAGGGAAGGGCCAGTCTTGGAGAGAGTTATGCGAAGATTAAAAATGGGGAGGTCTTTCTGGTCGATGCACATATCAGCCCATACAGCCATGCCAATCGATTTAATCATGACCCCTTGAGGACAAGAAAACTTCTCCTCCATAAAAGGGAGATTAAGCGCCTCATTGGTAAGGTCCAGGAGAAGGGTTTTACCCTGATTCCCCTTCGTCTCTACTTTTCAAATGGAAAGGCAAAGGTGGAATTGGGGTTGGCAAAAGGAAAGAAATTATACGATAAACGAGAAACACTGAAACGGAAAACGATTCAAAGAGAGATGGAAAGGGGGCGAAAAGGGTTCGACGGGGATCGTTGACGTCAGAGTCGCATACCGAGGTCCCATTGGCTCGTTAAACAAATGGGGTTTAAACATAATCGCAGCCAACTACGATTATGCCCTGGCTGCCTAAGAGCGGCCAGCGTCCCTTCCGTTTTCTCCTGTAGAGCGGAATGCCTGCCCGCTGGCAGGCGGGGGATGTCAGACATACAGGATAGTTCCTCTCTGAGGCTTATAGGAGAGGGACGAAACTCTATAAGCTAATCCTTCATGGGATCCTGCCTGTGGGAGACTGGAAGGATGAACCTAAAAACACAGGCTATGTATGTAGAAGCTCTGTCGGAAGGTTCTCGGACGCGGGTTCGATTCCCGCCGCCTCCACCATACTTCGCTTCGAAATTTTGGTCGAAGCGAAGGATGCTGCGCCGTAGGTCTCAGCGAAGGCGGATGTTTTGAATTTTTATTATGTTTATATACTACAATCCGAGATCGATCAGAAAAGATTCTATACTGGTTTTACAGAAGATCTTGATTCACGCCTAAAGGCACATAATTCCGGCAATGTTCCTCATACTTCGAAATACAAACCCTGGGTTAAAGGGAGATCCTGAAATATTAACTTACTCAAACCCTTTCTCTACCAACTCTTTGTTGATGAATAGCGCTCGGTCAAAAAGAAAGTCAATATTTCAGGAACGTCCTTACTATCCCTATTTCACTCTCTTCAGCCATCTTTAAAGCGATAGGATATACCAAAATCGGCAACCTGATTAAGAAAACGTTATTGAATTAACCTACAATGAATGCTTCCACCTCCAAGTCTACAGTCAAAAATAATGCTAAATGTTGGCGATTATAGGTGGAAAACAAGTATAACGTAACTTTCGAACAAATAAATCAAGATTAGTGAAGCATCCCCATAAATATCCCAGCTACCAAAGAGGTTCCAATGGCTCCTGCCATGTTAGGTCCCAGGGCATGCAAGAGAAGATAGTTTTTGGGATCCACTCTCTGCCCTTCCTTTTGAGCGACACGAGCTGCCATCGGAATTGCTGAAACCCCAGCCGCACCAATGATCGGATTTATCTTTTGTTTTAAAAATAAATTAACAAACTTAACACCTAAGATACCACCTACTGTTGAAAAAACAAAGGCGACCACAGCTAAACCAACGATTAATAAGGTTCGGGGAGTAAAGAAGACTTGCGCAGGCATGAGTCCTCCAACACACATTCCCAAAAGAAATATCAGGATGTCATTCAGTGCGCTTCCAGCCTTGGCGAGCCGCTCCGTCACGCCACTCACTTTCAATAAATTACCAAACATCATCATGCCTACAAGAGGAGCACACTTTGGGACAAGTAATGTGGCTATGATGAAAACAATTATTGGGAAAAGAACAAGCTCCAAATGCGAAACCTTTCGTATTTGGGCCTTCATAAATATCTTTTTCTCTTTTTTACTGCAGAGAAAGCGGATGATGGGTGGTTGAAGAATAGGAACTAATGCCATATAAGAATAGGCAACCATTGTTATAGGTCCTAATAGGTGAGGAGCTAAGGTTACTGTGAGATAGACTGTAGGGGGACCGTCTGAACCACCGATAATTCCAATACATGCAGCTTCATTTATAGTGAACATACCACTCAAATGGGCGATAAGGAAAACAACAAAGATGCCGAGTTGAGCCGTTGCTCCAAAGACTAAGGAAATAGGCCGGGCAATGGTAGGGCTAAAATCTATCATTGTTCCAACGCCCAAGAAGATGAGCAAGGGAATGATCTCCGTGTTCAACCCATAATAATAAATCAGATTTAACACTCCGATTTTCCCTTCAGCAATTTCCTTAAAGCTACCAAAGGCTGGTAAACCTTCTGATGTGTAGGCCATGATTCCAGCGATCGGTAAGTTAACCATAAAAATCCCGAAACCTATTGGGACTAACAATAAAGGTTCCATTTTCTTGCCAATACCGAGATAAATAAGGATTATCCCAAGGAAAATCATGGCAATATTTGCCATGGTTATTTGGGTCAATGCACTTTCATATAGTCCGAACATAATCGCTTCCTTCTTATCCTCAGTTGTTCTTTTTAATTCTCTTAATGGCTGAATTGCTCAGCCAGATTAATAGAGATATGATGACTAAGACTAAAATGTTGATCCCGTAACCAGCTCCCGAAACTAAAAATGCCAACCTCCAGTCTGCCATTTTGGCCTCCCGCTTATGTCTTGAAAAAGTGGTGAAGATATATTTGAAACATCACCTTTGCGTTTACCCAAAATTGTTACAAGTCGTTAAGAAATGAAGCACTGCCGAGTCTTCTCAACAGCGCAGAACAAAGGTCCCTTGATCGAGAGAGGCTATTTGGAAGGAGGAATTTGATAACGTGTTGAAAAGATTGGCCACCGCTGGAAATATTATGGAAAAACTATTTGTCTGGAATCCAATTGATCTATTGGAAAAATCAGTTGAAGCAGATTCTTGTTCTAAATTCTCAAAAATTAGGATCTGGGGAAGAAAACTATCCTTCGTCAAATCATAATAGACCACAAGAGGCTGGAATAGGATGTTAAAAAGAATTGCGATAACCAGATAGATTTGAATTTTTTTGAGTCTAAGCTTCACAATTGAATCACTTTCCCATAGTACTTCAAGCCAGTGGAAAGGTAACAGTTTAGTTTTTTAAAAATTCTTGTAATTTAATATACCACCCCTCCAACTTTGTCAAGAGGATTTTTGGCTTGCCCACCTTCACTTTTTTATAAGTGTGTAATATTACTCTAAAAGATCCCTACATGTAGGTATGTTATTTTTTACTTGACATACATATATTAATGTGCTATCTTTCTCTTAACCTTATCAGAGGAGGATAGCATGGAATCCAAAATTCCAGAATGGTTTTTATCTTTCTATGAAACTTTATTTTCTGCTCAACTACGTACCGTTCGACAGATGAAGTCTCCCAAACCTAAAAAGTCCAAAAGGGCCGAAGGTAAAGGTATGTCAAATATGGATATGGTTATAGACATCCTCCGAAGAGTCCAAAGGCCTCTTCATATCTCTGAAATCATTGCTCAAGTGAAGTCCAAATACGGGGTTACTCTCGATCGGGAATCTTTGGTCAGCGCCTTGGTCAAAAAGGTTCACCGACGTCAGGGGATTTTTCGCACGGCTCCCAATACCTTCCAGGTTGAGATTGAGGGGAAGTGAAAAAGAATCCTTCATTTAGGAACCGAGAACGGATTGAATTTGATGATCTGCTTCGGAGGCTCATGGAGCTTTTGTATGCTTATCGGGGGGTGGTTCGGGTCACGATTCTGAAGAATATTGCTTTGGTCACCTATGCGTTGGTTACATTGTTTCATGGAGCTCGGGGAGGAAACGGTTGGCTCTCGAAAGCTGCCCTGGCTCGATGTCTGCCACTTGGGACAGAGCCTAAAGGAAGAGAGCAGCGGCTCTATCGGTTTTTGGACAATATTCGATTGACGCCAGAACTTTTGATTCCATTGCATATTGCTTTGGCTTGTGGAACGAAGTTTCGGGAGCGTCTGCCGATGATTTTGGATCAGACGACCATTCGGGGAATTGAAACCCTGCTGATTGGGTTGGTTTTTGAAGGGCGGGTCTTGCCGATAGCGTTTTCCTGTTTTATGAAGAAGTTTCTCCATAAGAGTCAAAATATCTTGGAGCATAGTTTGATTCTGGCTGCGATGAGTTGTTTCCCTATCGAATTTCGTCCCTTACTGATATTAGATCGCGGCTATGCGCGGGTAAGTTTGCTCATTCATCTGCGTGAAGAAGGCATTCCATTTTTGTGTCGAGCGAAACGCAGTGTCATGGTTTACCTTCAGGGGCAGACAAAAGGCCAAACCCTGGGTCGGTTTAAGATCAAACGAGGGCAGCTCCTTCGTTACTCCGTGCTCTATCACTCTCAGAAAAAAGAGCCTCTTGATCTGATCATTTATTTTGGTAAAGGTTATCAGGAACCTTGGTATCTGCTGGTTCCTTCAGAGACCTCACTGACAGCTGAAGAGATTGTTGAGATTTACGCCAAGCGTATGTCGATCGAGCAGGGGTTTCGAGATTGGAAGACTCATCTTGGAGTGCGTGGATTAGTCTTTTACGGAGACAATCCCGCCCCTCGTCTGACCCGATTACTTCTTGCTTTTTCCTTGAGCTATTTGCTTTGTTTGGCCTTAGGCTCCACGGAAGAGGCATTGATCGTAAGGGCTTTTGTAGAAATCGAAAGGCACAAACCTCGCCACGGTACCACCCGAACGCTTTCGGTGCTCTCCATCGGGATCTTGCGACTCTCTTTGAAGAAGTTTTCCAAACAGGCTGATCGAGATCTTCTCAAGATGCTCCACCGCTTATCTCAGGGCAAGGGACTTATTCAGTGGTGCCTTTCACCGCCTAAGCCCATCAAACTTTCTTTCAGACAATGAAATCTTGATCGCCCCGGACAGAATGCTTTTTCATTCTGAACCAACCCTCCCTCTCTCATGCAAAGGCCTCCCTTAAAACTATAAAATGCTCATAAAAATACTGTCCTCACCCCTTACTATCTCTGCTGTGAATTTACTATCGATTAATTTCACTCTCAAAACCCTTACCTTCTTTGACCAAGAACTCCTCTCTAATCGCAAATATGCTACATCTCCCCAAATAACCCATTCAAAAGTGAAGGTGGGCAAGGATTTTTGGAGACCTGTAATCCCAAAATGATAATGTCCTGTTTTAAAGTGGTTAGATGCCTTTTCCAGGGAAGGAGGCATCATGGGAGCAGAGGGTATCATTATGGCGAGTCAGGAAGAATTTAGGAGGTTACATCTCATTGGATGGTGAAGCGGGTTCGGCAAGAGGGGCCCCGAGGGGTCGTTCACCGATCGAGAGGTCGGCCATCGAACCGCAAGATAGGGGATCAGATCAAGGAGAAAGTGATTAAGCTTTACAGGACGAACTATAAGGGTTTTGGTCCAACGTTGGCTTCGGAAAAGCTTTTGGAGCGAGATGGGGTGACTCTTAGTGATGAGACCTTACGGGGGTGTGTTGTTTTTCAAATTATTTTAATGGGAGTTGTGGTAAAAGTAGCTCCTCTATCTGGTCTTTAGATCAACTCCGCAAAAGGTGGTGGGGTCAGACTTGTTTATTGCATTTTTTGGGTGTGCCGAATGAAGAAATCAACTTTCAATTGCAATAAACAAGTCTGACCCCGTTTGCTACAGTCTTTAGTTCGGCCTTAAAATGAATCTAAATTTTTTTCTTGCAACGTTTTGGTTTTCGTGATAATAGGCTATCCATATTTCAGACTCGGGAGAATGGGTTTTGCTCCAAAGCAATTATTTTGAGGCGATAGGCATGACCCATAAACCCAAAATATTACGGAAAGGAGGTCAAAGGATATGGATTGGAAACAGATTGCAAATGAGCCCTGGATATGGATTTGCGGTGCTGTCTTGGCGGCCATTGCCCTCTATCAGTGCACCTATTTTATGATCCGTGCTCTGAACATTATGAAGCGCTATGGCCTTCAAAGGAGCGATATCAACTCCATTATTCGGGGCGCGGCTATCACCTCTTTTGGGCCAGTGATGTCTGAGATATTCATCATGATTGCCCTGGTGGTGGCCTTAAGCGCAGGGTTGGCCTGGCAGAGAGAAGGAGCAGCGGTGGGCTCTGTCTTTACAGAGTTGGTTCAGGCCTCCAATGCAGCGGCTGGTGCTGGACAGGAATTCGGAGGGAAAAATTTTGATATGACCGGCTTTGCCAATGTCATCTTCGTGATGAATGTTTCCTGTATTGGTTGGCTCATTGCCGCAGGCTTTTTCACCCGATATCTGGGAGCAGCCCGACAGAAGATTGCAGGCGGTGATACACGATGGCTCTCCATATTGACCGTCTGTGCTACCCTTGGTGTCTTTGGCTACTGGGCGTCCAGCAGTCTGGCCAAAGGGGGAGGGATTATGGTCTCTGTCATTGCAGGTGGAGTTCTCGCTATGTTCTTCTTCTTGCTTGCCGATTGGATCAAGAGACCCCATCTGAAAGAGTGGGCCCTTGGCTTTGCCATGTTTGGTGGCATGATCATTGGCAAACTTTATGCCGGGTAAGGAGGGAAAGAGATGACCGCAGAAAATAAATTTCATGACATCGATCCTCAAGTTTATCAAAAAGAGTTTTCCGAACCTATCCATCGAGTCGGGATGATTACCTGTGGCTTAGCCATCTTGGGGATGTTTCTTCCCCCTGCATGGCTTTATTTCCAATATGGGGTTTTCCCACCTTTATCTGCAATTATGGTGGGAATGGGGTTAGCCCTCACCTATGCGGTTCCTTTCTTTATCATCGAGCCTATTAGTTATTATCCAACCCTGGGCGATGCAGGGACCTATATGTCTTTTTTAGCAGGCAATATCTCCAACATGAGGCTTCCTTGTGCTGCGGTGGCGCAGGCTGTTGCTGGGGTTGAAGAGGGAACCAAACAAGGCGAACTGATCGCTACGGTAGGAATTGCCATTTCCATCTGGCTAAGCATCATTGCTGTTTTTATCGGAGCGGTGGCTACAGGTTGGTTTGTCACTTTCTTTCCCCCTTGGCTTCAAGATGCCTTCAAGCGTTTCTTGCTTCCTGCGGTCTTTGGTGCGGTCTTCGGCCAGTTTGCCTTAAGGGGGAAGAGATACGCACCCATCGCCTTGCTGTTAGCACTGATTCCAATCCTTTTGAAATGGAAACCCTATGTGGTGATTCCCTTAGCCGTGTTTGGTACCATCCTCATTGCCAGACTCATGTATAAACCTCAAAAGAGCGCCTAATTCTCTCGCTGGAGGTTCGGAGACATATGGATACAAAAGACCTATTAGATTCTATCGATGAGGCAGAGGTTGTAAGCCTCTGTCAGGAATTGATTCAAATTAAAAGTGTGAACCCACCTGGGGATGAACATCCCATGGCTGAATTTGTTTCCTCTCATTTAAAGAAGGCTGGCCTGGAGGTAGAGCTGATCCCCCATAGCCCAACCCGGGCAAGCGTGTTAGCCCACCTCAAAAGTACTCGTAAAAAGCCCGGTCTTCTTTTTAATGCCCATCTGGATACCGTGCCCGTAGGGAGTGAGAAATGGATCCATGAGCCTTTTGCTGGAGAAGTCGCAGAGGGGAAGATTTGGGGTCGAGGCACTGCGGATATGAAAGGGGGTCTTGCTGCCTTAATGGTTGCGGTAAAAACAATTGCTAAAGCGAGGCTTCCTCTTCAAGGAGATTTGATCTTGGCTGTTACCGCAGGTGAAGAAGTGGACTCCATTGGTGCCACCACTATTGCCAGACGCAAAGATCTCGGGCCTGTTCAGGCCGTGATGATCCCTGAGCCAAGCAACAACGATGTCTTTATTGCAGAGAAAGGGGCATTATGGTTAGAGATTACCACCCATGGGAAGACCGCCCACGGTGCAATGCCAGAGTTGGGTCGGAATGCAGTAATGATGATGATTCCCTTAATCACTGAATTGCAAACGTTGGTCTTTCCCTTTAACGAACACCCCCTTTTAGGAGGATTCACCCAGAGTGTTAACACGATTGTTGGAGGGGTGAAGACCAATGTCGTCCCAGACCATTGTGCGGTGACTGTGGATATGAGGACCGTTCCGGGCCAGGATCACAAGGCAATTGTCAGGCAGGTCGAAACTCTGATTACGAATCTAAGCCAAAAGATTCCAGATTTCAAGGCTTCGGTCAGAGTAACCAATGATCGTATCCCAATAGAGAGTTCCCCTGATGATCCGGTCGTTAAAGGATTCCTTGATATTGTAGCGGAGGTGGTTGGAGAGAGGCCAGTGCCAAGGGGTGTCCGGTATTATACGGATGCAGTAGCCTTTGTCCCTGTTCTCAAAACACCCATGATCATCTGCGGGCCAGGAAATGCCCAATTAGCCCATCAACCCAATGAATATGTAGAGATTTCTAAACTGATCCATTCGGTTAGGATCTTTACCATGAGTGGGGCCAAATTTCTTCAATAAACCTTCTGCCCTGTCTCTCTTCAGGCAGGGCAGAAGGATTTTGTTGAAATGAGATTAAACTTCTTTTATTAAAACCAGATCAATCAACAATTCATTGGCAAGATGGTGGAGATCATCCCTTAACCTCTGCTCTGAGATTGAACAGGGGACATCGATTTCCATCTCCATCTCAAACAGTGGTGTTCCACTTTCGGGGGAAAGAACCCGATGAGTCTTCATATCCACAATGTTGATTCTTCGATCTGCAAGGAGTCGACAGACCCTAAAAACGATGCCTGCATGGTCGATCCCAGAGGTGGTGATTTTGAAACGTTGAAACTCTTCCTTCACTTTGGGATGAGCCTCCTCAAAGGTGATGGGTGAGTAGAAGACCGTGAGGTTTTTCTCCCACTCCAAACGTTTGAGACCGGTGGCAAGCTTCTGCTTAACCTCTTCCCTCTCTGTCGAAAAAAGGAGTAAGAGGGCAAAGTGGTTTCGGAGAAGGCTCATGCTTGAATCCTCGATATTTCCTCCACATTCATAAATCACTTCTGAAACATCAGCCACAATCCCTGGCCGATCTTTTCCAATGGCCGATAGAATAAAATAGGTCTTCATGGATCCTCCTATATCTCGTGACTCGTGGTTCGTGGCTCGTGGTTCGTGACTCGTGGCTCATTTTTTCTCTTGAATCCTTGATCCCTTGAACCTTACACTTTTATTCTAAGATTTCAAGATTTGCATAACGGACTTTTAGACGTTTGCTTCCTACCGTTTGAAAAAAGATAGTTGCTTTTTGATCTCCATCCATTCCTTCTATGGATTTGACCCTTCCCTCCCCAAATTTTGGATGCCTTACCTTCATCCCTATTTGAAGAGGGATAAATCCTTCTGGAATCCAGACTACCTCCTTCTTTAAATCCACGAAGGTCTGCTTTTTGTGAGATTCTCTCTCTTCTTCGGACTCCTGAATATGACCCTCCCATTCCCCTTGGTAGAGAATCCCAAAGGGTTCTTCTGGGAAAAGGGATTTTCTGCTTTGGGGTCTTTCTTCGATCTGGATTAATTCCGTAGGAATGTCGTCAAGAAAACGAGAGGGGAGGTTGGCTCGACCCATTCCAAAGGTAGATCTTCTCTCCGCTCTTGAAAGAAAGAGTTTCTCTTTGGAGCGTGTGATTCCGACATAGAAAAGCCTCCTTTCTTCCTCCATATCCTCGATCTCTTCACCCCTTCGATAATGGGGCAGAAGCCCTTCCTCCACTCCAACAATGAAGACCACTGGAAACTCCAACCCCTTCGCACAGTGGAGTGTCATCAGGGAGACTCGATTCCCCTTATCCTCATAGAGATCTACATCAGTGATCAGAGAGACTTTATCCAGGAATGACTCTACTGAGATTTCTTCGTCACTTTTTTCATACTCCCTCATCACATTGATCAGTTCTTCGATATTTTCCAATCTTGAAAGGGCCACATCGGTGGCCTCTTCTTTCAGTCTTTGGAGATACCCTGTCTTTCCAAGGAGATTTAAGGTTAATTGACTGAGAGAAAGGGTTTGGGCCTCCTCTTTCATCTCCTCGCACATCTGGATAAACTCTTTTAGTTTGGTTCGAGTAGAGGGAGAAAGCCAATCTCCCTTAATGGCCTGCTTCATTCCCTCATAAAGGGAAATTCCCTTTTCCCTGGAGAAGGTTTCTACCTTCTCAACCGTCCTTTCACCGATTCCCCTGGGAGGGACGTTAAGAATTCGCTTCAGGCTTAGGCTATCCGAGGGATTGCTTATCAGTCTGAGATAGGCCAGGAGGTCTTTGATCTCCTTCCGTTCATAAAACTTCAACCCTCCCACCACCGTATAGGGAATTCTGTTTTTCACCAGTTCCTCTTCAATGGCACGGGATTGGGCGTTAATTCGGTAGAAGACAGCGATGTCCCGATACGTTCTATCCGTTTTTGAAGAGGATTGAATCCACTGCTGTATTTTTTGGACGATGAACCGTGCCTCATCCATCTCATCCTCAGCCACATAGAAGGTCAGAAGGTCTCCCTCAGGATTCTCTGTCCAGAGAAGTTTTTCCTTTCTCAGGCGATTTTGACGCACCATGTGATTGGCTGCCTGAAGAATGGTTTGGGTGGAACGATAGTTCTGGTCAAGGGTGATGACCTTTGCATGAGAGAAATCCTTTTCGAAATTTAGAATATTACCAACCTCTGCCCCCCTCCACCGGTAGATGGACTGATCATCATCTCCCACGACACAGAGGTTCTGGTGACCTGCCACAATCTGTTTAATGAGATGATACTGAATGAGATTGGTGTCCTGGAACTCGTCGACCATCACATATCGACATAGGTTCTGATAGAATGTTAAAACGTCTGGGAAACGTTTAAAAAGGATTTTAACAAAGACGAGGAGATCACCAAAGTCAAGCCCATTTTGGCGCCGGAGGTCCTCCTGATACTTCTGGTATACTAAGGCCAGTCTTTTTTGAAAGAGATTATAGGGAGAGGGATGATATTGGTCCGGCGGGATCCCCTCGTTCTTTAAGTGGTCGATGGCCGATTGAAAGGCCTTCGGGTGAAATATTCGGAAATCGAGATCCAATTCCCTCATGACGTTTTTAAGATGTCGTTCCTGATCCTGTTCGTCATAGATGACGAAATTCTTCTTAAACCCTAAGAGTTCGATATGTTGCCTCAAGATTCGAGCGCAGGCTGAGTGAAAGGTGGAAATCCAGGTCCCTCGGGCTGATCTTCCCAGAAGCCTTTCCACCCTTTCCCGCATCTCCTCGGCAGCTTTATTGGTGAAGGTGACTGCGAAGATATTCCAAGGAGGAACCCCTTTTTCTTGGATAAGGTAAGCGATTCGGTAAGTTAAAACCCTTGTCTTTCCACTTCCTGCTCCTGCAAAGACCAGAAGGGGTCCTTCTGTTTCCATGACGGCCTTCTGCTGAACAGGGTTGAGATCATCTAATAAAGAATTCATTTTAATTGACCCATTGGAAAATTAACCATAATTAATGCTAAATTTACATTCTATAATTTGCAATGGTTTTATTCAACGGTTACGCTTTTGGCCAGATTTCTGGGTTGATCCACATCTGTCCCTTTAAAATCAGCCATATAATAAGCCAGAAGTTGTAGAGGGATGGTGAGGAGAATAGGGGAGAGAAAGGGATGCGTGTCAGGGATGTAAATCACATCGTCCACCCTCCTGCCAATCTCTCGGTCGGATGGAGAGGCAAGGCCGATTACCATACCTTCTCTTGCCTTTACCTCTTCAATATTGGAGAGGATTTTTTCATAAACCTCATTTTTGGGCGCCAGTACGACCACAGGCATCTCCCGGTCGATCAAGGCAATGGGACCGTGCTTCATCTCGCCAGCAGGATAACCTTCTGCATGAATATAGGAAATTTCCTTTAACTTGAGAGCCCCTTCCAGAGCAATGGGGTAATTGATTCCCCTTCCTAAGTAAAGGAAGTGCTTGGCTTGGAGATACTTCTTTGCAATCTGAACCACCTGCTTTGAAGATTTAAGCGTCTCTTCCATCCGATGGGGGATTTTGATCAATTCCTCAATCAGGGACCTTCCTTCTTGAACCCCAATCCTCCCCAACTCTCTTCCCATCCTTAAGGCAAGGAGGAGAAGGACAACCAATTGGGTAATGAAGGTCTTCGTGGAGGCTACTCCAATCTCAGGGCCTGCATGGGTATAGATCACGGAATGAGACTCTCTGGCCAGGGTTGACTCTACGACATTGCAGATGGCCAAGGTCATCGCCCCTTTTCTCTTCCCTTCCCTCAATCCAGCCAGAGTATCTGCCGTTTCCCCGGACTGAGATATTGCGATGAGCAACGTATCCTCCCCAATGATGGGGTTACGATATCGAAACTCTGATCCAATATCTACCTCTACTGGGATTCGACAGAATTCTTCAAAGAGAAACTTGCCCACTAAGGCAGCATGGTAGGAAGTGCCGCAGGCGAGCAGGATGATCCGTCTTATTTTTTTCAAGACCTTTTGGTCTAAATGGACCTCCTCAAAGACCGCATCTCCCTTCTCTTCTGAAACTCTGCCTCTGATGGTGTCGATCACTGCCCGGGGTTGTTCAAAAATCTCTTTGAGCATAAAATGCTTATAGCCCGTCCGTTCTGCCATCAAAGGACTCCAGTCCACCTGTTTCGCCTCCCTCGAAATCTCCTTCCCCTCAGAATCGTATAATTTTATCCCCTCTGTAGAAAGGTAGGCGATCTCCCCATCTTCCATGAAGATAAAGTTTCGGGTATGGGGCAGGATAGGAGGAATATCGGAAGCGATGAAGTACTCCCCTTCTCCCAATCCTATGACCAAAGGACTTTCATTTCGGCAAGCGATCAAAGCTCTTTGCTCACCTTCAACTAAAATTCCTAAGGCATAGGACCCTTTGATTCTTTCTATTGCCTTTCTCACAGCAATCAAGGGCTCATATCCTTCTTGAAGAAATTCATCAATCAGGTGAGAGATGATTTCCGTATCGGTTTCAGAGGTGAAACGATGACCTCTCTTTTTGAGGTCTTCTTTTAGGGGTAGGTAATTTTCGATGATTCCATTGTGGACCACCGCTACCCGGCCTGCCTTATGAGGATGGGCGTTTTCATCAGAAGGCCTTCCATGCGTCGCCCATCGAGTATGTCCGATCCCTGCTCTTCCGTCAAAGGATTCTTGCTCGATCAGTTCTTTGAGGTGGGTTAGTTTCCCTTTCTTTCTCCGGATTTCAATTTGGCCTTGATGAAACACAGCAATTCCTGCAGAATCGTAACCTCTGTATTCCAATCGCTTGAGGCCCTCGATAAGCACTTCAGCCGTTTCTTTGGGACCGACGTATCCAATGATACCGCACATGGGTTAGCCCTTTTTTTTACTACCTTTTTTATGTAAGTTTTCCTTTCTCTTAGTCCACCCTCTAATATTTCTCTGTTTCATCCTGCTAATGGCCAGAGAGCCCGCCGGGACATCCTTCGTCACAGTAGTCCCTGCACCGATGGTGGCATTCTTTCCCACTTTCACCGGGGCGACTAACTCCACATTGGATCCCACAAAGACCCCATCCTCGATAATGGTCTGATGTTTTTCTATCCCATCGTAGTTGCAAGTGATTGTTCCGGCACCAATATTGACCTTCTCTCCTACTGTGGAATCTCCGATATAGGCCAGATGATTGGCCTTAGATTCCTTTCCAATGATTGATTTTTTTACTTCCACAAAATTGCCGATCTTTGCCCTGCTCTTAATTTCACTAAGAGGTCTAAGATGTGCAAAAGGCCCAATGGTAGCACCTTCCTCAATTCTGCTCCCTGTAATGACTGAATTTGGACGGATGGTCACCTCATTCCCAATGAGCGTATCGGTGATCTTGGAATTGGATTCAATGATACAACGTTGGCCGATCTTTGTCTTTCCTTGGAGGGTACAATTGGGATAGAGAACAGTATCCCTCCCAATCTCAACCGACCGATCAACATAAGTATTTTTTGGATCCAGGATAGTGACCCCTGAAAGCATCAATTCCCTGAGTTTCTCTTGCCTGAGCACCTCGTGGGCGAGGGCGAGGTCCACTCGGGTATTAATCCCCATCACCTCTGTGGGGTCTTCCACCATATGGGCCGAGCATCTGAGCTTTTTCCCCCTGAAAATCTGAACGAGATCTGTTAAGTAATATTCCCCTTGGGCGTTTTCGGATCGTATCTCTTTTAAGCCCTCGACCAAATAGGGGGCCTTTACACAGAAAATCCCTGTGTTGATCTCACGGATTAACCTCTCTTCTTCCGATGCGTCCTTTTCCTCTACGATTCTTTCTAACCAGCCTTCTGGACTTCGGATGATTCGGCCATAACCTGTAGGATCCCCCACCACCGCCGTAAGCACAGAGAGGGTGGACTCGTTTTCAAAAAATATATCCAAAAAGGAACGAATGGTCTTTGCTTTGACCAAAGGGACGTCTCCACAAAGGACCAATACCGTGCCCGGATAGTCTTGAAAATAAGGAATGGCCTGTAAAACCGCATGGCCTGTCCCCAACTGTTCTTTTTGGAGAACAAAATGAACAGGAAGGTCCTGAAACGTTTCTTTGATCTTTTCGGCTTGGTGACCGACGACAACAATTGTCTTTTCAGCCTGGATCCCGTTTAAAGAGAGGTCGATTGGGTAGGAAAGCATGGGAATGCCTAAAAGAGGATGAAGAACCTTGACCAGATCCGAATTCATCCGTGTTCCTTTCCCTGCAGCAAGAATAACTGTAATGATTCTTTCCAATATTGATACACTCCAACACTATAAAATTATCCATTTTATACTATGCCTTCACTTTTTAGTCAACCTAAATTACGGAATGGAAGTAATCCCTCACTGAAGCGGGACAATATATATTCCCACCCTTCATTGAGGGATTACGGATTGGAAAAGAGACGATCACAATCCTAACCCCTTGCCATAAAATGGTTTCAATACATAGAGGGGTATAAGGATCAACCCTAAAGGGTAAACTCCATAAGAAGGAGAGCCTAAAGTGACCCCAAGGATTTCAGGCTTAATAGAAGCATCTTGAAAAATCACCGAAAAGCCTTTAAAAGGAATTATGCGGTTTAATCTATCTTTTCCAAAAAATAAACCCTTTGATGTTGTGGGGATGGGCCTTAACTCTGTCGATTTTCTCGCTTTGGTTCCTGCCTATCCAATTCCTTATTCGAAAATGAAACTTCTCCGATTTTCCAAACAAGGAGGAGGACAGGTTGCCACCGCCATGGTGGCTTTGAGTAGATGGGGGATAAAGACCAAATATATCGGTAAAGTCGGGGGAGATGAACTGGGTCATTTTTCTCTCCATTCGATTCGTGAGGAAGGGGTGGATACCTCTTCGGTAACGGTTGAACCTAATGCGATAAACCAGGTTGCCGTCATCATTGTGGATGGCCAAACGGGAGAGCGAACGATCTTATGGGATCGAGATGAGAGACTGATGTATAGCAAGAATGAACTTCGGAAAGAGGAGGTCTGCGCGGGAAAAATCCTTCATTTAGATGGCCATGATATTCAGGCCGCCATCCGTTGTGCAACTTGGGCAAAGGAAGAAGGAATCCCAACCGTTCTTGACATCGATAAAGTGGAACCCCTGACTTCTGAATTGATCAAACGGATTGATTTTGTCATCACCTCTTCACGATTCCCTGCTCTTTTTACAGGCCTATCCAACCCCAAAGAGGCTCTTCTCAAAATTCAAGAAGAGATTTCAGGGTTTCTTTGTGCCACCTGGGGTTCTGAAGGAGCCTTTGCCTTGGTCGATGGAGAGCTTTTCCATGTGGAGGGAACCCAAGTCAAAGTGGTTGACACCACTGGTGCAGGGGATGTCTTTCATGCTGGATTTATCTATGGTCTTCTTCAGAATTGGGAATTAGGAGATATCCTTCGATTTGCCAACTGGTCAGCAGGCCTTAAATGCAGGGAGATGGGTGGAAGAAAAGGGATTCCCTCATTTGAGGAGGTCCAGAAATTTAAGAATGAGATAGATAAAAGGAAGGATCAGAAAGTTTCTTAGCAGACCAGAGCATTCTCATCAATTGAGGCAATGTAAAATGTCCCTTGAGAAGGGCACTGAAACCCTCCCAGATGAGGCGATATTTTGAGTAAGGGGTATCCCAGAGCCTTGCATACTCTTGATAAAACTCTCTCAGTGGCAGACGGGTGGGAAGCACAGCATGGGCAATATCAAAGAGGTCATAATCTCGTTCGGTCAATTTCCCTTCCTTCTCTTGATAGAGAGGGGTGCCTGGCAAGGGGGTGAGGACCGAGAAGGTCGGGGTCTCGATCCGGTGCTCGATGATGTATTGTCTTAAGTGCTCAAAGTCTTCCCTCTTATAATCTGGGTCAATAATAAATGAGGCCCAGATGTCAATATTCAAGGAGCGTAAGATCTCCAATGCTTCTTCATTATTCCGAACACTGTTTTTCTTCTCGATGGAAGCCAGTTCATCGTCTTTAATCTTTTCAAAACCGATGAAGACTCCTTTCAAACCCACCTCTTTGAGTCGGGCGATGGTATCCGGATGCTCCACAATCGTATCGCTTCTGGCCTGAATGGTAAACTGCTTCCGGAGATGGCTTTTTTTTAGGAGTCGGACAATTTCCTCCGCTCTGGTGATATTGATGAGGAAATTATCATCTGTAAATAAGATTTTTTTCTCTTTTAAGCGCATCAACTCTGAGATGACCCGTTCAGGGCTTTTCATTCTGCAGCGCCCTTGGTAGAAAATCCAGACACTACAAAAATTGCAATGGTAAGGACAACCCCGAGCGGTTTCTACAAGGGCGAGGGGTTTCTGAAACCCCATGTGGTAATATCGACGATACTTCTGAATCGCATGGTAATCTGGGAAAGGAAGCTCATCGAGGTCTTTGATAAAATCCCTAAGACCTGTTTCCACGAACCCTTCTTTTGTGTTAATAAAAAGACCTGGAATCTCTCTAAGAACTCTTTTTTGCTCCAAACCCTCTACCAGTTCCCTCATGGTCCTTTCACCCTCGCCCACCACAATCGCATCGATTTCGTCATGAAAAAAGTCCTTGGGCATCATGGTGGCATGATGACCTCCTATGACCACGAAGGGGCCATGACCATTCCTCTTAATCTCCTTAGCAATTCGAATCGAGGAAGAGACATCGATGGTATATGAGCAACTGATTCCACAAACATCTGGGCGGAAAGAGGAAAGCACTTGGAGAAGGTTTCCCTTAAACCTCATATCTAATATACGGACGGTATGCTCTTTTAAAGCCCCTGCAACCATCTCTAACCCTAAGGGTTCACAGAAGATCATTCGATCAAAGCCAATGGTCTGTCGATGATGTCCAGGTTGAATCAAAAGGATCTTCATATTATTCCCCTAAAAACTTGACAACTGCTTTTTTCATCTGTTAATGTATAACAAATTAAATTGGCAATATCCAGGTTATGGGAACCCCGTTACCTCGCTTGAGCGAGCAAATCGGGGACGGACCCGCCGCTGTAATCGGGGACGAAACTTGCAGAAAGCCACTGTCTGGAGCCCTTAAGGGCTAAGAAGGATGGGAAGGCGCAAGGAGTAGGAGGATCCGAGAGTCAGAAAACCTGCCTGGATATTCTTCACGGATGGTCTTCGAGGATAAGACTGTGAAGGGTGCAAGCGGGTAAAATCCCCAGTCTTTAGCGCGAAGGCTGGGGATTTTTTTTGGACCCTTCTCCTCGGTCAAAATCTATTTAAGACCCACGGGATGGGTCGGGGAGGTGCTTTATGAAACATTCTATTCTTCTCATTCCAACAGTGATCCTTTTCCTTTTGGGTCCTACGTTACTTCCTGCACAGGAGAAGGAGATAACCCTCGAGAAGGTCGTAGTCACCGCAACAAGGGATTCACAGGAGGTTCGAAAAATCCCTGCAAATGTCACCCTTCTTACAAGAGAAGAGATCGAACGGTCCAATTCCCAAGCCGTCGTTGACTTGATCAGGGACGAAGTGGGTGTGGTTGTCCGCGACTATTATGGAACAGGCAAAAGTGTCTCTGTTGATATCAGAGGTTTTGGCGAGACCGCCCCCCTTAACACCTTGGTATTGGTAGATGGAAGAAGAGTGAATGAGATTGATCTCAGCGGGGTGGACTGGACTCAGATTCCACTTGACCAAGTGGAGCGAATCGAGATCGTGCGGGGCCCTGGAACTGTTCTCTACGGCGACAATGCAGTGGGAGGGGTGATTAATATTATTACGAAAAAGCCCGAAAAACCCTTTAGCATTAGGGGAGAAGTCGTAAGGGGAAGTTACCTCTACCATCGAGAAAGCGGTTCTGTTGGAGGTAAATGGGGACCCCTTTCTGCCATCCTCAATGCGAGTTATAGCTCCACGGAAGGATATCGTGAGAATGGACTATTAAGAACTAAAGATGTAGGTGGAAAAGTGATGGTTGACTTCAGTGATATCATCAGCCTTAACTTCAGGGGTGGGTTTCATAAGGATGATTCGGGGTTGCCCGGAGGCCTCGACCCGATTACCTATCGAATAGACCGAAGAGCTACCCTTGACCCAAATAATAAATCTTCTACCGAGGATGGTTATGGAGCATTTGGGATTACGATTAAACTTTGGGATTGGGGAAGAATAGAAACTGAATGTTCCTATCGCCACCGAGTGGTTGAAAACTTTTTCGATTACCCTACCTTTTTTTATACCTATCGAGATGATAGGCAGTTGGAGACATTGGGAATCACTCCAAAATACATTCTCGACAGAGCGTTTTGGATATTCAACAACAAACTGACGGTGGGTCTGGACTTCTATGACTCAGATTCTGAGGTAAAGGCGAAAACGGTTTTTTTTGGATTCCCCTCCTGGAGTCACTCTGTGATCTCAAAACGCTCAGTCGGTCTTTATCTATTAGATGAATTTTCTATCCTTCCCACCCTAATCTTATCGTTTGGTTTTCGTGAGGAGTGGGTTACCTATGATATCCTTCAGAAGAATCCTTGGTCAAAAGATAAGGCTGAAGAGCGTGAACCTTCTTATAGCCTCTCACTGGATTATTTATTTGGTAAGAAATCTTCTGCCTTTTTTAGTTTCAAACGAAGTTTTCGGTTTCCTGTTACGGATGAGTTGATCTTAGTTTTTCCTGTTTTTAGGGTAAATCCTGCAATGAAACCCCAGATTGGATATCATTATGAGGCAGGGATTCGCCACGCTTTTACCGATTGGGTTGAAGCCAATCTGACCCTCTTCTGGGCAGATCTTCGCGACGAAATTTTTTTCAACCCTGTAACCTTTAACAATGAAAACTTTCCTAAAACCCGGCGTCAGGGGGTAGAAATAGGAGCAAAAATAAAACCTCTCCCTTGGATAACCGCCTGGGGAAATTATGGGTATATCAAACCGATCCTTAGAGAGCCTCCCTTTTCAGGAAATGATATACCCGCAGTTCCAAGACATAAGGGTTCGTTGGGGGTGGATATCGATTTCGGGAAAGGATTCGTTCTAAATACCAAGATGAATTTTGTTGGTTCTCGCCATTTTGTCAGTGATTGGCGGAATCAACTGGATCGATTGAATGGATATTACACCTTGGACTCCAGGCTCTCTTTCACATGGAGGGGGTTAAAGGCTTTTGTGGGAGTGAATAACCTCTTCAACCGGAAATATGTTGAATGGGCCACGACCAATGCAGCAGGGACAGCCCAGCTTTATTTCCCTTCGCCTGGCCGAAGCATTTTGGGAGGACTCTCTTACACATTTTAAAACATAGAGTCTTGCCAAAAATATTTGAAATTTCCTCCCGCCCTTGGCGAGGCTTGCCCTTTGGCGGCTCACTTTTCCCCTCTCTTCAGTGGAGGAGAGGAAGGGGGTGAGGGGGCAACAAAATGTTAGAGATAAATTCTTAGACTTAAACCTGTAAGAATCTGAAAAAGGACTTCTTTACCGAGGGATCACCACGAGGGCCCTTAAAAAGTTTTTGGTCGTTAATAATTATGGGTAGGGTAAGGGACGAGCCCTTACCCTACCATTATTCATCGATAACCGCCCACCCGATACGAGCAGGAAGGTTTTTCACTTTTTCAGAACACTCAAAACTAACTCTTGACACAATAGAGGTGTTGTAATATAAATGGGTTAACGATTCAGATGCCGGGTTAGCTCAGTCGGTAGAGCAGAGGACTGAAAATCCTCGTGTCCGTGGTTCGATTCCGCGACCCGGCACATTGCTTTTCATCTAAGGGCAATCTTCATTGCCCTATTTTTTCATCCCTGCCTCCTTCCTGGAGGCTTACCCATTGGAGAATAAGGAGGATGGAAATGTTTGTTTCATTGATTCTAAAAGGGGGACCGATCATGATCCCCATCATCGGATTATCGATTATTGGTCTTGCCCTCATCCTTGAAAGGGTCTGGGTTCTTTGGAAGATCCGACTGAACCTCGCCCAGTTTGCTCAGGAGGTCTTTCTCTATCTTGAACGGGGGCAATACCAGAAAGCGCTTGATCGATGCGAAAAGGTCAAGCATCCCATTGCTGATGTATTTAAATTAGGAATTCTCAACAGAGGTTTGAAACGGGAAGAGATTGAGCGAATGATGGAACGGGAAGGGGAGGAACAGATCCAATATTTGGAACAGTATTTAGGAGCCCTGCTTATCATTATCGGGGTTGAACCCATGCTCGGATTCCTTGGAACCATTACTGGACTAATAAAGGCCTTTATGGCCTGGGAACAGTTGGGAACCAATATCACGGTGAGTGCCTTAGCTGCAGGAATTTATGAGGCCATGGTGACCACAGCCGCAGGTCTTGCCATTGCCATCCCTTATTATATTATTTACCACCTCATCGTGGGGAAAATTAAGAGCCATGCCCAGGAGATGAGTTATTATGGGAATGAGTTAGTGGATATCATCCTTAGGCCCAAAGAAGGAGGGGTCCGATGAGAATTAAAACTCACCGAAATTCGGTTGTTACGTTAGAATCCATCGCATTGACCGATATTATTTTAAACATTTTTATATTCTTCTTTACCGCATTCAGTTTAGTCTATACCTTTAACCCAATGCGTGAATCTAAGATTATTGTAAAACTCCCAAAGGCGGATATTAGAATGCCATCCGATCAGACCGAACCCACCATCATCACCATTAACAGCCGAAATGAAATCTTTCTTAACAATCAACCCAAGAACCTTTCAGATTTAAGAAAAGAATTGGAAACCCTTCTCACCTTTAACAAAATGAGACCTGTTATTGTCAGGGCAGATAGGAGTGTGGTGATCGATCGGGTTGTCCAGGTGCTCGATGTGGCCAAAAATGCTGGAGTAGAAAAACTTGGAATTGCTGTTGAGGAAAAACCACCTCCACCCATCCAGGGCCCCTAAGAATTCCTGAGTGAAATCCTCTCACATAGTTCTTCTTCACATTGTCTAAACTGGACTCTTTCCCCTCACCTTGGGTTTGGCCTAACAGTAATTTTCAACCCTGGTGAGATGTTAAAAATAATATCAATTTCTTGAAATTTCAAATAAGAAAACTTCAAAAATTATGAATTTACTTTCTTTTGGTTTTATAACTTATTGAAATTTAAATAAAAATTTTTTATAAAAATTTTAATTTTTTTCTTGACAAATCCATATGTTGTGTTTTAATATGCTATAGATTCCACATATAGAATATTGGCTTGAAGGGAGATTTTTTTATGAGTTATTTAATATGTGATAAAAGAAAAGGGAATCCTAAGATTCACATTGAGGTATGTCGAAGAAAATGTAAATTGACTCAGGAATGTAAGACTTATAAAGAATTCGTTAATAATTTGGAGAAAAAGGCAGCCTAACGACCACCTCCCTGCCTGCTAATGATGCAGGCCTTCATAACCCCTCCTTTCTTGTCAAGGGGGCTATTTCCCATTAGGAAATAGCCCCTCTATTTTTTAGAGGTCTCCCCACTCATACTGCAAAATACTTAAAATACATAAACTTACAGTCTCAGCCCTTAATATTCTCTCTCCCAAAAAGACAGGAGTAAATCCAAATTGTTCGGCTTGGGTGACCTCTTCTTTACTAAAACCTCCCTCTGGTCCAACAACAAAAAAGATCTCTTTTCTTTCTTTTAACCCTCTTAGGAAATCTTTTAATCTCACCCCTTCTTTCTCCCAGAGTAGAAACCGTAACGCTTCAGATGGGGCATTCTCAAGGAGATTGGAGAAGTCCTGTAGAGGATCGATCGTTGGAATGACTCCTCTCCCACACTGTTTTGAGGCCTCGATGGCAATCTTCTCCCAACGTTGATGCCGCTTGGAAGTCTGGGATTTATCCAGATGTGGAATGGACCGAGAGGAGAGGAAAGGAATCACTCTCTTTACCCCAAGTTCGGTAGCTTTCTGAATGAGGTAATCCATCTTTTCTCCTTTAAGGAGGCTTTGAGCCAAGGTCGCCCCAAGAGGAGATTCAGCGTGGAAAGGAAGAATGTTTTGAATTCGGATGGTCACGGAATTGGGATGCTCCTCAATAATGGTTCCCTGGTACTGCTGGGTTGAACCGTTAAAGAGAACCACTTCATCTCCTGTCTTCAGCCGGAGGACCTTTTGAATATGTCTTGCCTCACTTCCTCCAACCTTTGTCACTCCGTTTTTAATGTGAAGTTGAGACACATAGAACCTCTTCATCTCTTCCCCTTTAATTGTCTCTCTTGAGAATGAGGCAGACCCATTGGCCTTCCTGAAGGACCCTTCTCCTTTTGAAACGTCCTGTTTTCCAATAATGCTCTAAAACGGCATTCCGCTCTCCATTCAAAATCCCAGAAAGAATGAGAACACCACCCCTCTTAAGATGCTGAACAATGGGGTCTCTCATTCTTACCAGATTCTTAAAATCGATGTTGGCCACAATGATATCATATCTCCCTTGAATCCTTCCCACTCCGCCTAACTTTAACTGAACAACATCTGAGACCTCATTCTCCTTCACATTCTCCCTCGCATTATTAATCGCCACTCTATCGATATCAAGACCCACCACTTTCCGGGCCCCTAATTTAGCGGAGGCAATAGAGAGGATTCCCGAACCTGTTCCCACATCAAGAACGGAAAGACCTTTTTTATGGATGACCTTTGCCAAGGCCTGGAGGCAGAGTTTGGTGGTGGGATGGGTTCCTGTTCCAAAGGCCATTTTAGGATGGATCGAAATGACCCACTGACCATTTTGTGGCAGAACCTTTGACCAAGGAGGTTTGATCAAAAACCTCGGGGAAACATGGATAGGTTTAAAAAACCTCTTCCAATTTTCACCCCAATCCTCTTCAAAAACGGAAAAGACCTCTATTGGGATCGCAGGGCATTCGGGATGAATACTCTGGAGAGATTTTAAATAACGGCGAAGAGAGCGGAGGGCCTTTCTCTCACTTCCATCTTGAGGAAAGTAGGCTCTGATTCTCTTTCCATATCGATCTTCTTCCAACTCCTCAATCCCCGAGGCTCCCTGTTCAAAGAGATGATTTGAAATGGCATCGATGAATTCCTTGGGAATCGATAAAGTTACTGAAAGCCATCGTTTTCTTTCTTCCATGGTTTGTCTTCGAGCCTTGATAAGAAGAGATGGAATTTTTCTCATGAAGAGGACGGATCTTTGCTCTTGACCAGATTAAAATAAAGATGGATGACCTCAAACATTCTCTCTTTTTCTTTTATTACCGACAACTGAGAATGAAGGGAACTGCAAGAAGGGAGACTTTTTGTATACCAATCCATATGTCTTCGAATCCTTTTCATCGCCCCTTGCTCACCATAATCCTCTTGGAGTAAAGAGAAATGATGGTGGATGACCCATTCTCTCTCTTCTAAGGAAATTTGTGGAGCAGTTTTTCCATTCGGATGAAAAATCCATGGATTTCCTAATGCCCCTCTTCCAATCATCACTCCATCACAACCCGTTTCTTTCATCATTCTCTCTGCTAAAAGAGAGGTTTTGACATCCCCATTCCCAATCACAGGGATTGAAATGGATCGTTTAATCTCACCAATCAGCTCCCATTTGGCTCTCCCTTTAAATCCTTGAGATTTTGTCCGGGGATGAATGGAGATTGCATCCACGCCACAATCCTGTGCGATCTTGGAAATCTCAACCGCATTGATATGCCCCTGATCCCATCCTGCACGAATCTTTACGGTCAGTGGGATCTTCACCCTTTTTCTCACCTCAATCAGAATTCTTTTTACCTTTTCCGGAAATCTCATCAAATCTGCCCCTGCCCCAACCCTGACTACCTGCGGGGCTGGACAGCCCATATTGATATCCACACCATCTGCTCCGGAGGCTTCTACGATGGATGCTGATTCAGCCAATACCTCTGAGTTTGAGCCAAAGAGTTGGACAATAATGGGATGTTCCTCTGCTTTTAGCTTTAAAAATTTATCTCCTTTTCTTAACAAACCCTCTGCGCTAAGCATTTCTGTAAAGGTGAGATGGCCTCCATGGTCCCGAACCATTTGTCTAAATGGGTAGTCTGTGATTCCTGACATGGGGGCCAGGATCAAGGGATTGGTCAATTGAAGAGTCCCAAGTCTCATTCTTATCGCTATGGCCTTAGTGTCTTGATTTATGATTCCAGTGTCTTTTAATTGATTGGATGGCTTCATCCATGTGAAGGGGGTGGCCGAAATCGAGGCCTTCCTCCTTCAATCTCTTAAAGAGTGTTGTCAGAGTGGGCTCTTCGAGATTAAAAAGCTCCAGATTCTTAAACCTTCCAAAGATTTCTTCAGGGGTTCCTCTCTCACTGAGGTCTCCATGGCCATGCATGAGATAAAGGACATCGGTCACTTGGGATACCAGATCAACCTCATGAAGGGTCATGATAAAGGTGATTCCCTTTTCCCGATTCAGTTCGTTCAAGAGGTGGATGAGTTCTCTCTTTGAGAGAGGGTCTAACCCTGTAAATGGCTCATCAAGAATCAATAACTCTGGCTCCATGACCAATGCCCCGGCCAAAGCCACCTTCTTTTTTTCGCCCCCCGATAGATAGTTGACGATTTTATTTTGAATCGATCCGAGGTTTAAGCGTTCCATAACCCCCTTGGCCATGGCCTCTGCCTTTTTCCTCTCCACTCCATAATTTAACGGCGCGAAGAGAATATCGTCATAAACAGTTGGGCCAAGGATCTGTTCATCGACATCCTGCATAACCACTCCAATCCTTTCTCTAATCTTCGAATACTCCCTTCCTGGGTCAGCTCCGAAGACCCTCACGCTCCCCTCCTTAGGAATAAGAATTCCCAGAAGATGTTTCAAGAGGGTGGTCTTTCCACAGCCATTTGCTCCAAGGATGGAGACCCTCTCTCCCCGATTAACAACAAAGTCAAGGCCACAAATCTGAACTTTGGTGTTATCCGGATAGACATGAGTAATGCAATCGACTTCAACAATTCTTTCCTGGTCCCTCACGATTTTATTCACCTCGATAATGGATCTTGTTCTTAAACCCCCTTAGGGTCATCGATTCATACATTTTTTCACTGGCATCAATTCCTGCGATGATCAAATGTCCAAAGGCATTGGATATATTGATCAAGCTTCGCCACGGATTTCTCCACTGGAAACCACCTCGTAGATAGAGTGCGTGTTGCGTCTCCTCAAGGACATTAAGGAGAATAAAAATGGAGCGGTAGGTTAAAAAAAGTACGGTCACGAAAAGAGAGGGAAGGAAACGGCCTAAGGTTTGAAAAATGGAAGGGTAGGGGGTGGTGGCTAAAAGGAGGACGGCTCCGGTTGAACCTGAAAGCACTTTAAGAAAAATGAGTAAGATGAAGCGGATTTGAAATCCTGAAACAAAAATAAAAAGAATAGCAAAAATAAGAGGATAGAGGGTGAGTGAGAAGATCCTTAGTGGAAGGCGGGCAGAGAGAAAGAGTAAGACGAGGATTCCGTAAAGAATAAAAAGCCCTTTGGGATCCCTCAATAAAACAACTCCTGAAAGAACCAACACCATGCCTATGATCTTGATTCGGGGTGAAAGACGATGAAGGAAACTTCTCCCCTCTGTGGCTAAATAATCGAGATAAGAGAGTTGAATCATCCGTTATACCTATACTCTCAAGAGATCAGGTCTTAATTGGTGGATATATCTGACCATCAATGAAGTGATGACCCCTTCCAATATCCATCCCATAAACCCCAATGGGAGAACGATCGCGATAAACCTTTTTAAATTGACCTCGTCTTTCCCAATGGTTTCTTTAGGTTGTTCTTCCTTCTCTTTTAGAAGTTTAAACTCGAAGATTCCCTTTCCCTCTTCCTGGTGAATCAAACCTTCATAATGGGATGCCCCAAGGCTAACCACTCCAATCATGGCTAAAGTAGAGAAGAGTAAGGCAACAAAGGTGGCGAAAAAGGTGGCCAGGCTTAACCGTTTCAATACATTCCATAGGAAACGAAACATATAATATCCCAATACCCCCTCCATCGAAAGGATGAGGGTATTGAGGCCGATCACCGTAATCCCACCATGGCCAAAAAGGGCTAAGACCACATTCACCACAAAGGTTGCAAGGAAGATGAGAGAGGGTCCTAATAAGATTCCTGAGATGATCGTCAGATTGATATGATAGGCAATGGGGACAATCTCGATAGAAGCCCCTAAAACCATGGCTGCCGACATCATCCCCAGCAAAGGAAGTCGTCGGGTTAATTCTTTTCGGTTTGTCAATCGAAGGAGAATTCCTCCCACCAGAATGGCCACAATAAATCCTGAAACCCAAAGCCAAAAGGGTAAGACTCCATCTGGAAGATGAATATGAGACATTGATTCCTCCGTTAAAACTATAGAGGAGAGCGCGTAGTATAGAGAGTTAAAAACCATCCCCCTAAGTCCTTAGGGCTCTCATCTTTATTCTTCTTTTAAGAACTTGCATTTCTCGCAAAAGCCATAAAAATTTAATTGATGATCGGTTATCTTAAATCCTGTAGACTCCATTACTTTCTCTGACCAACTCGAGATCTCACAGAGGTCGAATTCCATAACTTTTCCACAACTTTTACAAACGATATGGTGATGATGATCCTCCAATTCGCAGAGTTTATACCTTCCATTGGATCCGTTTGTAATTTTGAAGGCCATCCCTATGGACTCAAAAAGATCGAGGCAACGGTAAATTGAACTCAGCCCTATCCTTTTGTGATTTTTAATCAGGCATTGATAAAGGTCTTGGGCAGTCAGGGGGCCTTTAGCCTGTGAGAGTTCCTTATAGATTAGAAGTCTGGGATGGCTCATCCTCACCTTCTTTTTTTTGAGAGTCTTTCTAAAAAATTCTTTATTCATAGATAGTTAAAAAGAAATTGAGAATATTTTCATTTAGAATTATAAACCATTCCCCATCCTTGTCAACCCATTGCTCCTTAGTAGGGTTATTGTTTATTGTTTATTGACCCAGAATCTTCTTTATCTCTCTCTCATCTTGGAGAGGAGGAAGGCAGGTTGAATTTTTACAGATAAAAGGGTTGGGGTTTTTTCGATCGTTTTTTCCATAAGAAAGGGAAACCACTTCCCATCTAAAGATTCTTCAGGATCTCTCAGGCTTAAGATTTTATTTGGAAGATAGGTGAGGTGAATGGTCTTGAGAATGGATTTCACCCTCGGATCACTCTTTGACCCTACGAGCCCAATCTCTTCTGGCCATAAAAAGAAGGAGAGGCCTGATAGCAGATGGGGGAAGCCAAACGGATGTTTTGAGAAGAAGGGATAAAAGAGGTAAAGAATCTTTTCGGCCTTCTTCTTTAGAGATTCGTCTCCTTTTAAAAATCCAAGCCGAATGAGATTAAAGACTGCAACAGAGTTGGCTGAGGGGACTGCTTGATCATATGGATTTTTTGACCGGGCAATCAGGGGAGCCCCCCCTTTTTCCGTAAAGAAAAACCCTCCCTCTTTCTCATCCCAGAATCGGCCAATCATCTCCTGATTCAGGCGATCTGCTTCGTTGAGCCACTTCATTTCAAAGGTAGACTCGTAAAGGTCGATCAGGGCCTGGATGAAAAAGGCATAATCCTCAGAATATCCCTTTCCCCGGCTTATCCCTTTCACATAGACTCTCATCAGGTCGCCATTGCTTTTCATCTTTTGAAGGATAAATTGAGCTCCCTCTCTTGCCGCACGGAGGTAGTCTTCTCTATTGGTTACTTTAAATCCATCCACAAAACTTGAGATCATCAATCCATTCCAAGCGGTCAAGATCTTCTTATCACGATTGGGTTTTGCCCTCTTCTCCCTTTGAAGAAAGAGTTTTTTACGTGCTTCTTCGAGTCGTTTCTCTAATTCTTCAACAGGGATGCCATACCACTGAGAAACCTTCTCTAAGGGAGATTCGATGTAGAGGACGTTTCTCCCCTCCTTAAAATTCCCGTGCTGAGAGACTCCATAATAGGCACAGAAGGGAGCCCCAATCTCTTTCCCTAAAATCTCCTTAATCTGATCTTGAGTCCAGAGATAAAATTTCCCCTCCTCACCTTCACTCTCTGCATCTTGGGTCGAATAGAATCCTCCTTCAGGGCTTCTCATTTCGGATAGGACGTATTGAAGGATCTTTTCTCCCACACAGCGATATCTCTCTTGACCGGTGGCCTGATAGGCTTCGAAATAGGTTCGGGAAAGAAGGGCGTTGTCATAAAGCATCTTTTCGAAATGGGGGATAAGCCATCGTTCATCCACCGCATAACGATGAAAACCCCCTCCAAGATGGTCGTAGATACCTCCATCAGCCATCTTCTCCAAGGTCCATTCTACGCTCCTTAATGCCTCTTTGGAACCTGTCCGTTTCCAATATCTCAGAAGAAAAGAGAGTGCCAGGCTGTTGGGAAATTTAGGTACTCTTCCGAATCCCCCATTGACTGGATCAAACTGTTTTTTGAAGGTCTCAAAGGCGTGGGTGAAGATTGTTTCATCTATTGCCTCTTGGTGTGGGGGAATAGAAACAATCTGCTGGAGGGCATTTTTTACCTGGGTTGCCATCTTTTCAACTTCTCCGAAATGGGAATGATAATACTCGGAGACAACCCTCAATACCTTTTTGAAACCTGGCATTCCCCCTCTGTCTTCGGGTGGAAAATAGGTTCCGGCATGAAAGGGGATCAAATCAGGAGTTAAGAAGACGGTCATTGGCCATCCTCCAGAACCTGTCATCAGTTGAACCGCATTCATATAGATCTCATCGAGATCTGGCCTCTCTTCCCTATCGACCTTAATATTGATGAACTGCTCGTTCATGATCTGAGCAATGGTTTCATCTTCAAAAGACTCCTTCTCCATGACGTGACACCAATGGCAAGAGGAGTATCCAATACTGAGGAGAATGGGCTTATTCTCTTTCTTTGCTCGCGCAAGCGCCTCCTCTCCCCATGGGTACCAATCTACGGGATTATGGGCATGCCCTAAAAGATAAGGGCTCGTTTCATGAATTAGACGATTGGTATATTTGGGTTCCACTTTGGCTCCTTTACTATTGAAGATCTTTTATTCTCATTTAAATTCTACAAATTGGCCCTTGGGGGCAGAACAGACTGGACAGACCTCTGGCCAAATGCCGTCGGATACATAACCGCATACCCGACACACATAATAGGTTGTCTCTCGCTCTCCGATCAGGTGATTGATGGCCTTTTTATAGAGTTTGGCGTGGGTATCCTCCACATCTCTCGAGTGGGAGAAGATCGTTGAGGCTGTGGAGTCTCCTATCTCCTCTGCGAGTTCGATAAAATGACCATAGGCCACCCCTGCAACAGTGGTTTCCGATTGGAAGCTTTCTTTAAGATTGGTATCCGTGTCTTTAATCTCCCTGAGCATCCGAAGGGCACGCTCTCCGTGAATCTCTTCACTGAAGGCGATGACACGAAAGAGTTGAGAGATTTGTGGTAATCCTTCTTCTTCGGCTTTCTTAGCAAAAATTTTTAGTCTCAAGGCCGCTTTGGCCTCGCCTTCATATATCTTTTGAAAGGCCTCTTTGATCCTCTCGTCCATCCTTCCTCCTGATTAATGATTTCTTCTGATTCTCTCATTTTGATATGATTTCCTAATATAAACCTAATCGATGTCCGTCGCCCTGTCAATCTTAAATCTCATTTTTATCTTTCCATCGTCCTTTCCAAATATGAGACTTCTGAAAAATCATATTCAGGTAAGGGACAAGCCCTTCTCCTACCATCATTGATTCGTATCCGTCTGGAAGCTTTTCAACTCCCTTTCCTACTGGAGTTTGATTTCCATATACCCTTTTTCAGAAATCTCCTATCTTTTTGTTGACAATCCATTACCCAGTGATGCAAAATTTTTTTGTTGGAGGAGGGCTGAAGAGGGTTGAGTTTAAGGAAAAGGGATGATATTTTAATGAGCCAGGGGAAAAGACCTATCTCCATAAACCCTTCAGTAACGAAAATTCGTTTAGCAGAAAAGGTTGGGAGATTCTCATCTCAAAACTTTTTAAAGCAGTCTTTGAAGTAATACCTACCGACTCATCATCATTCTTTGGATCGTGATGTGGGTAATAGGAGGGTCAGAAAAATGAAATTTCCAGAGGATTTGCTATACACGGAAAGCCACGAATGGGTCAGGGATGAAGGGACACAGGTGAGGATTGGTTTAACAGACTATGCACAGAGTCAATTAAAGGATATCGTCTATGTGGAATTTCCCGAGGTTGGTTCCATCTTCAAGAAAGGTGAAAGCATTGGCGTGGTGGAATCCGTCAAGACAGTGGCCGATCTTTTTTCTCCGATCACTGGAAAAGTTGTGGATACAAATTTTGCTCTCAAGGATCATCCTCAATTCGTTAATGAAGACCCCTATGGCAAGGGATGGATTTTAAAAATGGAGGTAAGCGATAGAGAGGAATTCAAGACCCTCCTATCGGCCAAATCTTATCAAGGATTGTTGTCAGAGGAATCTTAAATGAGATATTTTACTCGTTATATTCCCCATACCGAAGAAGATGTGGAAGAGATGCTTAACACAATTGGTGTCGGGAAATTGGAAGACCTCTTCGAGGTAATCCCTGAAAAGGACAAACTCTCAAGTCCCCTTCATCTTCCTCCTCCCCTTTCCGAACGTGATCTGATTGAACACCTTCGTCACCTTCAATCTCCAGTTTATACCTGCTTCCTTGGAGCAGGAGCGTATTATCACTTTATTCCTGCGGTGGTCCCCCACCTCATTTCACGCTCTGAGTTTTATACCGCTTATACCCCCTATCAGCCTGAGATCAGTCAGGGAACCCTTCAAGCGATCTTCGAATATCAGACCTTGATGTGCCAGTTGACGGGAATGGAGGTTTCCAATGCCTCGATGTATGATGGGGCCTCCAGCCTGGCAGAGGCTGTGTTGATGGCCTCTCGTATCACAAAAAAGAGAAAAGTTCTTCTTTCAGAAGCCATTCATCCCGAATATCGTCAGGTGATTCAAACCTACCTTGATCCTAACCGAGAGCAGATCATCCTGATTCCTTATGAGAGAGAGGAGGGGAGAACCGATGAGGAAGTTTTATTGAGCAGGCTCGATGAAGAGGTTAGTGCTGTGGTGGTTCAAAATCCAAACTTTTTTGGGGTGATTGAGGATCTCCCTAAACTTATAGAAAAGGTCCACCAGGCCGGGTCCCTGGTCATTGTAGGTTTTAGTGAGGCGATTGCCTATGGCATTCTTTCTCCTCCTGGATCGATGGGAGCGGATATCGTGGCCGGAGAGGGTCAGAGTTTGGGAATTCCGCTTTCTTATGGGGGCCCCTATTTGGGGATTTTTACTACCCGGGAAAGGTTTGTTCGAAATATGCCTGGTCGGTTGGTTGGAGAGACCGTTGATCTTGAGGGCCAAAGGGGATTTGTCCTCACCTTAGCAACGAGAGAACAACATATCCGAAGGGAACGGGCCACTTCGAATATCTGTACCAATGAAGGCCTCTGCGCCCTGATGGCAACGATCTTCCTCTCTTGCCTTGGAAAAGAGGGTTTAAAAGAGTTAGCGGTGATGAACCTGAGCAAGGCAGAATATGCCAAAAAGATTGCCTCACGGATTCATGGCTGTAAATTGAATTTCAATGCCCCAACCTTTAATGAGTTCGTCTTGAAGATCGAAGGGGAACCCGAAAGGATTCTTGAGCAAATGAGGAAAGAAAAGATTTTGGGCGGTTTATCCTTAAAGAGATTCTACCCTGAACTGTCTCAACATCTCCTCGTTACAGTGACTGAAATGGTCAAAAAGGAGGAGATTGATCGATGGGCTAAGATTTTAGCAAAGAGCATAGCGTAAACCGCATCGGATAAAAATATAAATTCATATTCAAGGTAACGATGGTTGGAAAGAAAAGAGAGACTGGACTGATTCAGGACGAACCTCTGATCTTTGAGCAGGGAGGTAAGGGACGGAAAGGGTATTCCCTTCCTCGATGGGATGTGGAGGAGGTGGGGGCTAAGAATCTCATTCCTCCTTCTTTATTAAGGGAAGATTTAGAAGGTTTTCCTCAAGTAAGCGAAGTCGATGTCGTCCGCCATTTCACAAGGCTTTCCCAATGGAATTATGGCGTGGATAGCGGAGTTTATCCATTAGGGTCCTGTACGATGAAATACAACCCCAAGATCAATGAAGAGATTGCTCGGAAAGAGGGTTTTGCGAACATCCATCCCTACACCCCTGAACCCCTTACTCAAGGGATTCTGAAATTGATGTATGATCTTGGGCTCTACCTTTCTGAGATTACAGGGATGGACCAGGTAAGCCTCCAGCCTGCTGCGGGTGCTCATGGAGAGCTCACCGGGATGTTAATGATCAAAAAATGTCTGGAGGAGCGAGGAGAGAGAAGAACCAAGGTCTTAGTTCCAGATACAGCCCATGGAACCAATTGTTCAACCTCAACGATTGCCTCTTTTCAGATGATCGGGATCAAATCGAATGAAAAAGGAGTGATTCCTCCTGAGCAAGTAGGCCTGAAGATGGATGAGGAAGTGGCTGCCATCATGGTCACGAACCCTAACACATTGGGTCTTTTTGAGGAACATCTAAAAGAGATTTCTGAAATCGTCCATCAAAAAGGAGGGTTTGTCTACTGCGACGGAGCCAACCTCAATGCCCTGATGGGAATTGTGAAATTGGGCGATCTCGGGGTCGATGTCGTCCACATCAATCTTCATAAAACCTTTTCAACCCCTCATGGAGGTGGTGGGCCTGGTTCAGGTCCCGTGGCCATTAAAAAGGAACTTGCTCCCTACCTTCCCATCCCTGTCATTGAAAAAGAGGGTGAGACTTACCGACTGAATGAAAACAGACCGCACAGCATTGGAAAGATCAGGGCCTACTATGGGAATTTTGGAGTTTTGATAAAAGCGTATGCTTACCTTCTCACCATGGGAGGAGAGGGGCTAAAGAAGGTTAGCGAGATGGCTGTTCTCAATGCGAATTACCTGATGAAGAGATTGAAAGGATATTACCATCTTCCTTATGAGCGTTCCTGTATGCACGAGTGTGTTTTTACTGACCATTTTCAGGAAAAATATCATGTCTCAACCCTCGACATTGCCAAGAGGCTAATCGATTATGGCTATCATCCACCCACGATCTACTTTCCACTGGTTGTCAAAGGAGCATTGATGATAGAGCCTACCGAGACAGAAAGTAAGGAGAGCCTCGATCAGTTTATTGAGACGATGATCACCATTGCCCAAGAGGCAGAAAAGAATCCGGATCTGCTTCGAATGGCGCCCCAAAAGGTGAAGGTGAGGAGACTCGATGAAGTTTTGGCTGCCAGAAGACCGAAATTAAGGTGGAGGCCAACCGCCTCCTCTTCTCCCCAAGGGGAAGAGGGATAAGATGAGGGGGAAATCCCAATCATCAAATCCCAAATTCCAATCAAAATGTATTGTAATCAATTTGCCCTCTGACCTTTGGTCAGAGGAATTTTGGTTATTATTTAATGATTGGTATTTGGATATTGGTACTTGGCTGAATTCCGTTGTTATAATCAGGTAGTCGATGAGCCAAAGAGGATGGATCATAGATTTAGGGCTGATGGATTACCAAAAGGCTTGGGACCTTCAGCATCAACTCTGGTCAAAACGGGTGGAAAGCCAAATCCCTGATGGGATTCTTATTCTTGAGCATCCTCATGTAATAACCCTTGGAAGAAGGGGAACCCGTTCTCATCTCCTTGTCTCTTTAGAAGTTTTGGAGGCTTTGAAGATTCCTCTCTTTCATGTGGAGAGAGGAGGGGAGGCCACTTACCACGGCCCAGGACAGATAGTAGTTTATCCTATTTTTAACTTGAAAGAATATGGATATCGGGTGGTTCAATATATTGATCAACTGGAGGAAGCGATTCTCCATCTCTTGAGCGATTTTGGGGTTGAAGGAAGGAGGAACCCTTCCAATCGGGGAGTATGGGTGAAGGATGAAAAGATTGCCTCAATCGGTGTGACCATCAAACACTGGGTCTCCTTCCATGGTCTTTCATTAAACTACGAAACAGACTTAAAGTACTTTGAACTGATCAACCCTTGTGGCCTCAAAGGGATAAAGATGACCTCCATGGCCAAGATTTTAGGAAATAGGGTTTCAAGAAAGGAATTGGTTGAGGGAATATTCTTCCATTTTAAGCAGATTTTTAAAAGGGAATGGGAAGAGAAAGGGTTAAAGGAGTTAATTGCAAATGGCTCATTGAGGATTGATCAATAATCAATGATCAATAATCAATGAATATTTCCTTATATGAACCCTAAAAAGATTGTCATCATCGGTGGTGGTCCAGGTGGATATGTGGCAGCGATTCGAGCCTCACAATTAGGAGCCAGAGTCACTTTGGTGGAAAAGGATAAGATTGGTGGCACCTGCCTTCATCGAGGATGCATTCCCACCAAATCACTTCTTTATGATGCAAACCTACTTCGTTCATTAAAGGGGTCGATGGTTTTTCAATCCCTTGTTCCCGAAAGGTTTAATCCCCTCCCATTGATGATGGATCGAAAGAGAAAGGCCATCGAAGAATTAGCCAAAGGGATTGGGATGCTTTTAGAATCTTACCGAGTGACGGTTAAATATGCTCGGGCTGAACTTTTGGGAAATGGAAAGTTGATTCTGATAGAGGGAGACGAAAAGAAAGAGACTCTAAAAACAGAGGTTATGATTCTTGCTCCGGGTTCAAAAACAAAAATCCTATCGCATATTACCCCTGATGGTAAAAGGGTCATCACCAGTGATGAAGCCCTTGAGATTCAAGAGGTTCCCAGGGAGATGGTAATTCTTGGAGGGGGATATATTGGGGTTGAGTTTGCGACACTCTTCCATACACTTGGATCGAAAGTAACGATGGTCGAAATTTTGGAAAATATTCTTTTAGGGGTTGAGGAAGAATTGGTTCGAAACCTCCGAAGATGGATGGAAAAAGAGGGGATTAAAATCTTAACCCAATCCTCCATAGAAGAGGTCAAATTGAGAGAGGGTGGGTTGACCCTGATCATAAAAACCCCAAAGGGGATTCAAGAGATCGACACAGAAAAATTGCTTCTCTCGGTGGGAAGGGTTCCAAACCTCGAAATCGATTTTTCAAAGGAAGGGATTGAGGTTTCCCAGTCTGGAATTCGAGTCAACCGCCGGATGGAGACCACCCGGCCAAATATCTATGCGATTGGGGATGCCATTGGAGGAACCCTTTTAGCCCATGTGGCCATGGAAGAAGGAGTGGTGGCAGCGGAAAATGCAATGGGGATCGATCATGAAATGAAGGATCATTTCATTCCTCTCTGTATCTTTACTTATCCAGAAATTGCCTCTATTGGACTTACGGAGAAGGAAGCAAAGACAAAAGGAGAGATAAAGATCGGTCGTTTCCCATTTCGCTCCAATCCCTCTGCAGTAATCTCAGGGGAGACAGAAGGTTTAATCAAAGTGGTTGCCGACCGAGCAACCGATGAGATTTTAGGAGTCCATATCATTGGAAGGGAGGCAAGTGTTCTCATTTCGATGGCCAGCGTAATGGTAGGAAGTAAATTGAAAGAGGTTACTCAATTGATTCAGGCCCATCCCACTCTCCCGGAGGCACTCAAGGAGGCCTGCCTCGACGCAGAGGCAATGGCCATTCATCTTCCAAAATCCTTACGTCCCCTAAAAGGGGCATAGGGCAGAGAGCATGGGGCATAGAAGAATGGCTTGAATTAACCTATTGTTCATCGTCCATTGTCCATAGTACACCGTTATGAAAAAGCCTCCCTGGTTAAAAAAACGAATCCCTCCTCTTCAAAATCTCCAAAAGGTGAAGTCCATTCTGGACGAGACAGGCCTCCATACCGTCTGCGAGGAGGCTCGTTGTCCAAATCTCGGGGAATGTTTTGCTCATGGCACAGCAACATTTTTGATCCTTGGAAATATTTGTACAAGGAATTGTGGTTTCTGTGCCGTTGACCATGGATTACCTGTTTTATCCGATGAGACAGAACCTCAACGGGTGGCAAAGGCTGTTGAGATGATGGGCCTCCAATATGTGGTGATTACCTCTGTGACACGGGATGATTTGGCGGATGGTGGGGCTTCCCATTTTGCAAAAACAATACAGGCCATTCGGGCAACGGGGCAGAGCATAAAAATTGAAGTATTGATTCCTGATTTTAAAGGAGATCTATCCTCACTAAAAATGGTTTTAGAAAAAGCCCCGGATGTCCTGAACCACAATATCGAAACAGTCTCTCGACTTTATCCCGCCGTTCGGCCGCAGGCGGATTACGAACGATCTATTGAATTATTAAAAAGGGCAAAAGAGATTGCCCCGGATATTCTTACAAAATCTGGGTTTATGCTCGGATTGGGAGAACGTCGGGAAGAGATTTTAGAACTTCTTCAAGATCTAAGGAATGCGAAATGTGATTTCTTAACGATTGGACAATACCTTCAACCCCGGCAGGACCGTTTGCCAGTCGTTCGATTTATCCCCCCAGAGGAATTTGAGGAGTATAGAACGATAGGGGAAGAAATGGGTTTCAAGGCAGTTGCCTCTGGACCCTTTGTCCGCAGTTCCTATCATGCCTTTGAGATGTTTAACACTGTCCCGATTCAGTAGCCTCCTAAGAAGAACCCAAATGAATGTCTTGATAAAAAAGTCAGTCGTGCTATATTGTTAATGATGATCACCTTGAAGAAAAAACCAATAGTCCTAAATGTTTTATTTCTTCCTCCCATTATCTTTATTTTAATCTTTGTCCTATCCACCTGCACGTTAAGGGAGGTTCAGCCTCCTCCAGAGGTTTCACCTCCACCTCCTCCCAAACCCGCCAAGATCGGTTTAGTGTTGGGGGCAGGCTCATCCAAAGGCTTTGCCCATATCGGCGTGCTCAAGATTCTTGAGATGCATAAAATCCCAATCCATATGATCGTCGGGACCAGTGTCGGGAGTGCGGTTGGAAGTCTTTATGCCTATGGCCACAATGCCATTCAACTTCAAAAACTCTCTTTTTCGATAGAGAAAGGGGATATTATCGACCTTACGATTCCAGAAAATGGTTTTATCAAAGGGGAAAAACTTGAGGAATTTATTAACAAGAATGTAAAGTATACTCCTATCGAGAAGTTAAAGATCCCCTTTTATGCCGTGACGGTGGATCTCCAAAGTGGGCAGGAGGTTGTGTTTGGAAAGGGCAATACAGGAACAGCGGTAAGGGCAAGTTGTGCTATTCCAGGTATTTTTAGACCTGTAAGGATTGGGGATAAGATGTATGTGGATGGAGGGGTGGTGAGTCCTGTTGCTGTGGATGCCGCCAGAAGATGGGGTGCAGATATTGTCATTGCGGTCGATATCTCTACTGGAGTGGAACGAGTTTTACCTGAAAATACCATTGAGACCATCCTTCAATCCATTAATATTATGTATTCAAAACTCGCTACGATCCAGCTTTCGAAGGCCGATGTGGTGATCAAGCCAAAAGTAGGCTATATTGGATCTGCTGATTTTTCAAAAAGACATGAAGCCATTCTTGAAGGAGAGAAGGCTACGATCGAGATCATGCCTCAACTCCTTCAGATCCTGAACCAACTCAGAAAAGAGGGAAGGTTAGAATGAATGATTACCCCAGGAGGTTGATATGAGATTCAGAGGGAGCAAACTCTTAGCCATTGCCTTATTGGGAAGTCTTTTTACGATGGGTGTTTCATTAGCAAGCGAAGAGGCTGAAAAAGCTGCCGTGACTTCAGCAACAGAATGGCTTAACTTAGTCGATGAGGGCAAATATGGAGAGAGCTGGGATGAGTCAGCAAGTCTATTCAAAACGGAAGTCTCGAGGGAAAAGTGGTTGGGACTTTTAAAAGAGAACCGATTTCCCCTTGGAAAGGTTTTGACAAGAAAATTGAAATTAAAACACTATACCAAATCCATGCCGGGTGCTCCGGATGGAGATTATGTTATGCTTCAATATGAGACGGCCTTTGAGAAAAAACCCTCTACCCTTGAGACCATTACCCCGATGTTGGATAAGGACGGGAAGTGGAGGGTGATGAATTATTACATCACTTTTTTAGATGAATGAAAGGCCTCTCAGATTGGGAAGAGAAAGCCATGAAGAGTTATCGGAAAGAGTTATGGTTTGAGGTGCCTTCCCGCCGGGCGTTTATCAATATTACCCCGGAGGTTGAAAAATGCCTAAAAGAGAGTGGGGTGAAGGAGGGATTGGTCTTAGTCAATGCGATGCATATCACCGCCTCTGTTTTTATTAACGACGATGAATCAGGACTTCATCGCGACTTTGATACCTGGTTAGAGAAACTCGCTCCCCATGAGCCTGTTTCTCAATATCGCCATAATGTGGGTGAGGATAATGCGGATGCCCATCTCAAAAGGCAGATTATGGGAAGAGAAGTGGTAGTGGCGATCACCAATGGAAAACTCGATTTTGGTCCCTGGGAACAAATTTTTTATGGTGAATTTGACGGAAGAAGAAGAAAGAGGGTTCTCATTAAAATCATCGGAGAATAAATGGTTTTTATTTTTGGAATCTCTCCTTTTGCAACCACCCCAAACTGCTGGCCCCCAATTGGGTATCGCTTCAAATAGACCCTTTATAGAGTGCTTGATAGGGAGATAAATTTTGTCCTCCTCTTTTATAAAGAAAAGGGCTTGAAGTTTTTCTCCCGGTTCAAAGAGAGGTAGGGGAAGGAGACTCCTATGCATTTTATCATCTAAAGGGTGCTCATCTTCAATTGTAGCCACTGCTATCCCTGGAATTCTTTTTATAGCAGTCAGGGTTTCTTTTATCTCTTCTTCACTTACACTTGGCATTGCATTTCCTCTGAAAGATTTATTTCATCTGATTTTTTCAAATTTATTCCACGCCTTTAAAACCAATCGCCTGGTGCGGTATTTGGCGAATTGGCAAATCTCTTTCAGGATGCGGATGGTTTCGCCAGGGAAATCAAGGCTTTTTATTAAAAAATAGAACCGTCCCTTTCCCCACAATTCTTTTCACTTTTCAGCCCTTTATAAAAGGTTAAATTTTGTGAGTTGGGAGATGTCGGCGAATGCGTATGGCCTTAGGGGTAATTACAGTGAACGCTTTTGTAAGTTCTGAGGCATGCTCTTTATCGGAAATCCTGGCTCCATTTCAACAATATACAATACAAAATGACCGTCTCGCCGAAGACGGTCAACAATTTGTCGATCCACACTCTCGTCAGCTAAAAAGTTCATGTGCCTGTCTCAGCAATTGGATAAACCACATCAGCTTTCAGAGATTCAGCTGCGAATGCTAATGCCGCTTGAATAGCTTCACGAGTGAGTCTTGGATGCGCATCGAGTATCTGTTCGATAGTCTCGCCTGCGGCAAGTTTTTCCAGTATAAGTTCGACGGTAATGCGTTTCCCAGCAATAACAGGCTTCCCCATCATTACCTTTGGGTCTGATACAATCATCTTTTTTTCCATTTTAATACCTCTCGGGCAACTTTTTTAATCATTATACTAAAAAAAAGAGATTTCGGCTAATAATTTTATTGAGCCTAATGGTTTTTAAAAGAGGCAACGAGTGGGGGATTCGGTAAATGGGCAAATCTCTTTCTCTTTTAAGACGCGAAGGTTTCGACAGGGAAATCAGAACCAAATGTCAAAAATAAAGATTTGACCCCCGTGCTCTTCTGCTTTCTTGCTAAGGTTATTGAAAGGATTTTCCCATTCCATCATCTATTGAAGGACGTAGAGGGTTTCGCCAGGGGAATCAGGCCTATGTTCGTACTTCTGTTGCAGGATATAACGAAGTCCACCTCGGGTGAAACCCTCTCAATACCGAATTACCATTTCCTGGCACCAAGGCACCTTTACAACTTCTTAAGTAAGTTAAAATTTCAGGACGTCTCCTTTTACAGCATACCCTTAAACTGCACTTAAACCATCACTTCCTGACTATGTCTGCAAGAACGAGAATCCTTATCTCCTTAACCTGTTTCAGGCTGAGGTCATTGGTGAGAAAAGTGTCGCAACCAGAAGAGATGGCCGCAATTTTCAAGGCCTGACACTTTTACTTTTCATGTATTCTGGTCATTATTGGTTCAAACTTAAAAAGGAATTCGGCTATCCTTTTCTCTGCGAGGCCTCTAATATCGTCAGGCCTACGACCTGGTCCCCTCGATATCGAATCAGGATGCCGCTCTTTAACATCTCTGAATCGGTTGCCTTCTGTGGTCTTTTGAAATTTATGTAGAGGACATCGGCTTCCTTATCATAGTCGATCCACATTCTCTCCTTCGGAAACCTTAAAAGATGAGGTGTTGCCTTAAATACCTCCTTAATGATCTCTTCTCTCACGATTTCTTTTGCCATAATACCACCTCTTTTCTTAAGTCCAACTTGATCGTAAAGTAAGCGGTAATAACAAATCCGTCCTGCTTGCTTATCTCTCTATATACAACTGCTAAAAACCTTGTTTTGGTAAATTTTTTTAACGCAATCAAAGCTCCCTTATAGCCTTCTATAATATAATCGGGGTCTTCAATTGCGTAAAGGACATCATCGTAATGTCCGGCCAGATCATCATGGTTTTCTGTGATATGAAACCATCTTTCTTCTGTTAATCGAATGGGAACACCACCCCTAGATAATACAATATCCATTGATTATTCTCCAAATTTCCTTAGATGCTTTGTTTCCTCACTCTGCCCCTCTCCTCCGAAGGGGCGAAAGAGGTTTTGGGATATTATTATTCTGTCCTACCGTATGGCCACATATTCTGCAAAGGAAGTTGATTCTGGGATAGGCAGACCATCTTCCTGCATTCCTTTAATATGCATTTCAATAGCCTGATACATATTCTTCTCAGCTTCCTCTCGAGTGGACCCTGTGGCTACACAACCTGGTAAATCAGGGGAATAAGCTGAATAATTTCCATCTGCCTTTTCGATCACAATAAGAAAGCGGTGCATATTTACCTGACCTCTTTTCTCATCTCATAGGATGGATTTAATTGGAGAAGAGCATCTGGCCAAAGGGCCTGGTTTTTCAAAAGGGACTCCTCGATGAATGCCCTTATTCGGTCGTCCGCGATGGAGAGGAAGCTCTGGACGTATTTACTGTATTCATTGATGATGGATTGGCGAAGGTCGAAAATACTCATCTGGGTTTGGTCAGATTACTTTCCAAAGTTGACCTATTTATACCAAAAATTTAATTTTATGGCAATTTCTAAATGGTTCAGCCCAATGAAAAAGTTTATCATTAGTGAGGAACATGCACGGTCAGCTTAATCTTTGAAATCCTTGCGTTCCGAACCTATTATAGATACAGACCTCCCCCAAAGAGTGTCCTATATATAAAGGAAGGGGTAGGGAGTGACCTTCTGGTTAAAAACCCAGGGTCGGCAGCCCAAAATATACATCTCTGTTAGGACAGGATGGTTCGTTTGCACCCTTTTGGTGACTGTGAAAAAAATGTGAAAGAAAAACCTTAAAAAATGGAATCAGGTTGACTTCTTAAGAAGAAAAATACTTCTTGAACATAATAAGAACAATGAGAAGCTTGGTATCCATTTGAATGAGAGTCTTACAGAATTATTCAGGAGGCTATCTAAAGTGAGACGTATAAGATCCTTTTATGTCTTTTCAAGATCAGATGGCAAGAGGTTTGTGGAGATCAAAAGGACATTTTAAAAAGCATTGAAGATAGCCATAATAGAAAATTTCAAGTTCCATTATCTTCCTTAATGCTTTGTCTCTTCCCTGGTTCAGGAGGGAGTCAATTTATATAAGATTAAGAGATTACTTGGGTATGGGAACCTTGAAGGTTAGCGGAAACTTATTGAAATGTCGAGGTGGAATTTGGAGCGGGCAACGGGGATCGAACCCGCGACCCTCGGCTTGGGAAGCCGATGCTCTACCATCTGAGCTATGCCCGCTTATTTTGGAATTTTATTGGTTTGGTCTTCCTTCGTTAATATAAAAAATTAACAGGATTTGGTCAAGTTTTAAATTATTCTTAAATCTGTTGGAAGATAAGTTAAAATCTCAACCCCTTGAGAGGTTACCCTGACCATATCCTCAATTCTAACCCCTCCCCATTCGGGAATATAAATTCCTGGTTCGATGGTAAAGACCATCCCTTCTTGAAGAGGTTCTCCATTCTCCTTGTTGATCAGCGGTTCTTCATGAACAGCCAGGCCAATGCCATGTCCTGTTCCATGTCCAAAGTATTCCGCATAGCCATGTTCCTGAATATAATCCCTTGCGGCTTGATCGACCTCCTGGAAAGTGAGTCCAGGCCTGACTTTTTGAATAGCCCGATCGTGGGCCTCCTTAACAATCTCATACACTTTTTTTTGATCAGGAGAGGGTTCTCCGCAGATAATGGTCCTTGTTTGGTCCGAATGATACCCTTCAAAAGTTGAACCAAAATCAATCAGGACAAAATCTCCTCTTTCTATTTTTTTAAGCCCAGCCCTCCCATGAGGATGGGCTGAGTGGTTTCCTGAGGCAACAATGATATCAAACCCCATGGCCTCTGATCCATCCTTCTTCATAAAAAATTCCATCTCAATGGCAATCTCCCTCTCCGAAATTCCCTCCTTTGCAATCGATAGAATATGTTCGAAAGACTTGGAGGCAATGTCAATCGCTCTTCGGATGAAAAACATTTCCTGCTGGTCTTTGATCGCCCTTAGGTATTTGATCTCCCTTTCAAGAGGAACCAGTTCTATCTCGCCAGCCAATCTTTCCTGAAGAGATTGGTAGAGAGCAAAAGGAAAGGCAAGAGAATCGAATCCAACCCTTTTTAATTTCAATTCCCGAAGTGTAGAGACAATCCCATCCAATTTCTTTTGGTAGCGAAGGATATGAGAAGACTTTACCTCCTTTTCAGACTGTGTCCAGTATCGGGAGTCGGTTAAAAAGAAGGATTCCTCTTGGGTGAGGAGGAAGGCTCCATCGCTTCCAGTAAAACCACAGAGATATCGAATATTCTCAAGCCCTATAAAGAGGATTCCATCAAGGTGGTTGGATTCCAGGACCTTTCGAGAAATTCTCTGTCGATTCTCCCATGGAGGATTTTTCATTTACCAATTCTCCGCCTTCGAATATTGGACAGCCATTTTTCGAGAACCCGAATCCTTTCTGCCTTAGGGTGATGGGAGAAGAGATCCGCAGATGGGGAGGGTGGTAACTGTTCTTTTAGTTCTTTTATCCTCATCTGGATCTCTGGGTCAAAAGGATCTTTTTCAGCAAGTCGCTGGTATATTTCAAAGGCCTCCTGAAGGTGTCCTTGCTGGAGATAGAGCTCAGCCAGGGTTTTGGTGACAATCTGCCCCTTCATTGTTTTAAGGCCTGATCCTTCCTTTTCAGAAAGTTAGAAAATAATTTCGTTAAAGTCAAGGCCCCCTTAAGAGACCTCTAAAAAAGTTTTTTTATATCGGAGGGTAGGATGGGGACATTGATCATTTTAATTTGCTAACCATTTCTTTAAGAAAATTTGTAGGGTAAGCCCGTGTGGTATACCGAATATCGGTAAGGGAAAAGCCCTTTCCCTACAATCATTTATTGGTATTGCCCACCCAATACGAGCAGTAAGGTTTTTCCCTTCTACCTTCCCATTCTGGAGAATGGTTTGTTATTACTTTTTCAGAGATCTCCTTATAAATAAGGAAAGATCTCCATTTCCATGATAACTGTATAGTTTATAAAAGAACATAGGGATTTCGTCAGCGGGGTCTATTGGTCATGGGAAAAGAGTTTTTTTAAAGAGGAGGGGGTATTGACATAGAACATTTTATACAATAATATTAACCAGTTTTCTTGGGAGAAAAAGGATGGAGAAAAAATACTTATTTTCGCCTGGCCCCACGATGCTCCCCCCAGAGGTGCAGCTCAAAATGGCTGAACCTATCATGCATCACCGGGAGCCAGAATTTGAGAAGATCTTTGCTGAAATTAGAGACGGACTGAAATATCTTTTTCAAACGAAAAACGAAGTTTTAGTTTTTACCTCCTCCGGGACAGGTGCCATGGAGGGGGCAGTCTCAAATATCCTCTCTAAAGGGGATAAAGCCTTGGTCATTCGGGGTGGGAAGTTTGGGGAGAGGTGGGGAGAGATATGCCAGGCCTATGGAATTGAATTTATCCCCATCGATGTCGAATGGGGGAGGGCAGTTGATCCCAAATTGGTTCAGAAGGCATTAGAATCAGATCCTTCAATCCGTGCGGTATATACCCAGGCCAGCGAGACCTCAACAGGAGTCCGACACCCTATTCGGGAGATAGCAGAGATCACAAAAAAATACGAGGATAAGGTCTTCGTGGTGGACGCCATTACAGGGATTGGGGTTTTTAATATCCCGATGGATGAGTGGGGAATCGATGTGCTGGTCAGCGGTTCGCAGAAGGCCTTGATGCTCCCCCCAGGGCTTTCTTTTGTGGCATTAAGCGAGAAAGCGTGGAGACTGGTGGATCAATCCAATCTCCCCAAATATTATTTCGATTTTAAAAAGGAGTTAAAATCGACGAAGAAGAATCAAAGTTCCTTTACGCCAGCCATTTCTCTCTTTGTGGGGTTGAGAGAGACGCTCCATATGATTCGAAAAGAGGGTCTGGAGGAACTTTTTCGAAGACATGAGAAACTGGCCCGAGCCACAAGAGAGGCGGTGAAGGCCTTGGGACTTGAACTCTATGCCCCTGATTCACCGAGCAATGCCGTTACCGCTGTAAAGATTCCTGAGGGAATAGATGGGGAAAGGCTGAAAGGCCTCTTCTTTGAACGATTTGGAATCACGGTAGCAGGAGGTCAGGATCGGGCAAAAGGTAAGATCATCCGGATTGCTCATCTTGGATATTATGAGAAACTGGATATGGTTATGGTGATCTCTGCCCTTGAAATGCTTCTTAAAGAGATCGGGCATCGTTTTGAATTAGGCTCGGGGGTGAGAAGATTGGAAGAGGTCTTTATGGAAGGGTAAAGTATGTTGAGGATATGAACATGCAAGAGATCATGAAAGTATTGGTCAGCGATCCTCTGTCACCAAAGGGGTTGGAGATTCTTAGAAAGGCGGAAAACCTGAAGGTTGACCTCAAGCCAGGTCTTACACCAGAAGAGTTAAAGAGAATTCTGCCAGAATACGATGCGATCATCATACGGAGCGAGACAAAGTTAAAAGCAGATCTGATTGAAGCAGGCAGTAGGCTTAAGGTTATCGGGAGGGCAGGGATTGGATTGGACAATGTTGACCTTTCAATAGCGACCCGTAGAGGGATCGTAGTGATGAACACCCCTCAGGAGAATGCCATTGCCGCAGCAGAACATACCATCGGTCTCATGCTCTCTATCTCGAGAAAGATTCCCCAGGCTAATGCTTCCATGAAGGCAGGCAAATGGGAAAAGAAAAAATTTTTGGGGGTGGAACTCTATAATAAGACGCTCGGAATTATTGGGATCGGAATGATTGGGACGATTGTGGCTGATCGGGCCAGAGGGTTGAAGATGAAGGTAATCGCCTATGACCCCTACCTCACGAAAGAGGTTGCAGAGAAGAAAGGAGTGGATTTAGTCTCCTTTGACGAACTATTGAGTCGGTCGGACTTCATCACTATTCATACCCCCCTCACTCCCGAAACTCGAAACCTGATTAATAAAGAGGTCTTTAAGAAGATGAAGGATGGGGTGATCCTGATCAATTGTGCAAGGGGAGGGATCGTTAATGAGAAGGACCTTTACGAGGCCATCAAAGAGGGAAAGGTGGCTGGAGCGGCCTTAGATGTCTTTGAAAAAGAGCCTGCCATTGGGAATCCCCTTCTGGAACTGGAGGAGGTAATTGGTACACCTCATTTGGGGGCTGCCACAGCAGAGGCCCAAGAGAATGTGTCAATCGCCATTGCTCAACAGGTTAAAGATTACCTTCTTTATGGAGAGGCCCGAAATGCAGTCAATCTCCCAATGGTCAGTCCGGATATCCTTCCAATTTTACGCCCCTATCTCAAATTGGGAGAAAAATTAGGAAGTTTTCTTGGTCAGATTGCAAATTATGCCATTGAAAAGGTGAGCATTGAATACCACGGAGAGGTGGTAGAATTCGGGATCAAACCTATCACCACCTCTGTTTTAAAAGGCCTCCTCACCCCATTTGTTGGCGAGACGGTCAATTTTGTCAATGCACAAGTGATGGCTAAGGAGAGGGGAATCGAGATTACAGAATCCATCCATACGAAGGCAGAGGATTTTGCGAGCCTGATCGGGATTACTGCCCAGTCAAAGATGGAGGAAAACTATATCGCTGGAACCCTCTTTGGCAAAAAGGAGTTAAGAATCGTCAAACTCAATGATTTTTTCATAGAGGCCATTCCAGAGGGACACATTCTTCTGGTTAGTAATTATGATCGCCCTGGAGTGATTGGTAATATCGGGACCACTTTAGGGAGTAGAAATATTAATATAGCCACCATGCAGTTTGGCCGTGATCGAATGGGCGGGAATGCCATTTCCCTGCTTCATCTGGATGCTCCCTTACCTCCTGGAGTGCTCGGAGAGATCTTGAGGTTACCGAATATCATTACCGTTCGGGAGATCACTCTTTAATTTTAGGCAAATGGGGGAGGAACAATGAGAGGGTTTGTAGAATAAAGGATGAATATATGGCCAGTATTGTCATTGTAGGTGCCCAGTGGGGTGATGAGGGGAAGGGAAAGGTTGTTGATCTTTTGACCCGATATGCGGATATCGTCGTACGATTTCAAGGAGGGAACAATGCAGGTCATACCATCGTGTTAGAAGGAGAAAAATTTATTTTTCATCTCATCCCTTCAGGCATTCTCTATGAGAATAAAAGGTGTATCATTGGAAGCGGAGTAGTGTTAGACCCCTCTGTCTTGGTCAAAGAGATTGAGGAGGTTAAAAGAAGGGGTTATTTTAAGAATGATTCTCAGTTGATGATCAGTGAGGAGGCTCACCTCATCCTTCCCTATCATCGGAGAATTGATATGGCCCGAGATCGAATTTTTAAAATCGGGACAACCGGAAGAGGGATTGGACCTGCCTATGAGGATAAAGTCGCCCGATGTGGAATTCGCATGGTGGATCTTTTGGATGAAAAGGTGTTTCGGAAAAAGTTGGAGGAAAACCTCATCCAGAAGAACCTCTACCTCGTTAATGTGCTGAAGGAAGAGGGGTTTGAAGTTTCAGATATTTTCAATGAGTATGTTCATTACAAAGAGAAACTTGGGAAATATGTGAAAAATACCTCCTCGATCCTTCATGACGAAATCCAAAGAGGGAGACATATTCTCTTTGAAGGCGCTCAGGGGGCTTTGTTAGATGTGGATCATGGGACCTATCCCTATGTGACTGCCTCGAACACGGTGGCTGGCAATGCCTGTTCGGGCTCGGGTATTGGCCCTACCTTGATTAATTCAGTGGTAGGTGTAGCAAAGGCTTATACGACCAGGGTCGGAGAAGGTCCATTCCCTACAGAACTTAAGGATTCCTTCGGGGAAAAGATTCGAGAACGAGGAGGTGAATATGGAGCCACGACGGGGAGAGCGAGACGTTGCGGCTGGTTTGATAGTGTCGTGGTCAATCATTCCATCCGGATTAATGGGATTCGTGAGATGGTGATGACTAAGTTAGATGTTTTGAATGAATTTGAGACGATCAAACTCTGTGTGGGGTATCGAGTGAATGGGGAGATCATTCGCCACGTCCCTTCCAATATAGAGGTCCTAAAATCTTCTGAACCTGTTTATGAGGAATTGGAAGGATGGCAAACTGAGATCAGGGAGGCAAGAAAGTTTTCGGACCTTCCCCCTAAAGCAAGGCGTTATATTCGAAGGATTGAGGAGTTAACTCAGACGAAAATTTCGATCATTTCGGTTGGCTCAGAACGAAAGGAAACCATCGAGATCAGAAACCCCTTTTTGCGAGCCTATCGGGGGAGGTCTTCTCCTTATACCTAAATTGGTAGGGTAAGGGCTTGTCCCTTACTCTACAAAAAGTTATATACTCTTCCATTCTACTTGACAATTTAAGGAGTTTTCCCTTAAGTTGAATGAAGGAGGGGCCGTTAACTCAGGCGGTAGAGTATCTGCCTTTTAAGCAGAGAGTCGCTGGTTCGAGTCCAGTACGGCCCACCATCAAATATTTCGGAATTCGGATTTCGGATCGTGGAATTAATTCCGCAATCCACAGTCTGCATTCCGCAATAAAGGAAGGGTCCCCATCGTCTAGCCAGGCCAAGGACATCGGCCTTTCACGCCGGCAACAGGGGTTCAAATCCCCTTGGGGACGCCATTTTTTTAATTTTCAACTCAGATACTTCTTTCCTTATGACTGGCTCGGATCCTAAAAAAAAGAAATGGATTTTTACAGTCTTCATTTTGGCAGGACTTGTTACTTTCATCACCTATCACTATAATTCTCAAATCTGGAATCAAGTCATTAAAGTCTATAATCTCCTTCAAGATCCACATCGTTTAAAAGGATTCATCTCATCATTCGGGGGTTATTCTCCCCTTGCCTATATAGTGATTCAAATTTTACAGGTCATTATTGCCCCCATCCCTGGAGGGGCCATAGAGTTTTTGGGAGGATATCTTTTTGGGGTAAAGGTAGGATTTATTTACTCGATGATTGGGCTTTTTTTCGGTTCTCTTCTGGCCTTTGGCCTTGCAAGGATTTTTGAAAAATGGGCTGTGGAAAAGTTTGTCTCAAAAGAGACGATAAAAAAATTTGACTATCTTATTGGGCATGAAGGAGTCATTCTTAGTTTTCTCCTTTTTCTCATCCCTGGGTTTCCTAAAGACGCATTATGTTATATTTTAGGGTTGACTCCGATGCATCTGGGAATTTTTCTAATCATTTCTACCCTCGGCAGAATCCCCGGAACCCTCATGGCCTGTCTCCAAGGAGGGAAGGCCTTCGAACATCAATATAAACTGTTTCTGATCCTTCTGGGGATTTCCGGCTTGATCATTTTGGTTTTCTATATCTACCATGAACCCATTCACCAGTTGATAAAGAAATGGAAAGATTCATAAGAGAGGGAAAAAAGGGGAAGTGGTCCTCCGACCTTGTCTTAGACCTTTACTCTGGTCTATTGTTAGAAATCTGGGAGATCGTTTCCGCATTAATTGGGGAGGCCATCTTGGAACTCCTCTTTAACCTCTCGATTCGAAAACTTGGAGAAAAATACCCTTTTTTGGGATCTTTGAGGATAGTGGAGGAAGGTCTCTCTTTCGATGAGATGAGGGAGGAGTGTAGAACGATCTCTCCTGTGGATCTCCACCGAGGGTTTCAAGGTTTGATCACCCACCTGTTTGAGCACTTTTCAAATTTGGCAGAGGGGGTGATCAGCAGGGAACTCTTTCCAAAGGTATTTCCAAAGGTGAAAGAGGCAGAACGTATCATCTCTCAAAAATAGGAGAAAAGGTTGAGGCTCATTTTTAAAAATCTAAATATCCTTCGATCTACTCTCAATGCCATTAGCACCAGTTTTGAAATCAAAGAGATTGTAGAGTCAGCAGGAACAAACCTTCCTAACCTCTTTGATTTTTCTTCCTTTGGCTTACTTTGGAGACAGGAGTACCAACTCTATCTCTATCAGGAGGAGTCCTGCCCTCCATCCTTCACCCAGGAGGTGGTAAAGAATATGGTGAGGGTTTTTTCCATCTTGGTTGAAGAACCCATCGAGGTCGATCGGATGACCCTTCAGGTGGAAAAGAGAAAATTAAGACCGAAGCAGATGGTGATGGACCCTAAGGCGACACTAAAATCCCATATCACCTTACCCCTTACCCTGGAAAAAGAGATATTGGGATGCATTTCATTAAACAGCGAACAGCCCAATGCTTTCGATGCCCAAGACCTCCAATTCTTTTCAGTCATTGGATACCAAATCGCTTCCACTTTAAAACATTTTCAAAGGTTCAGTTCCATCCAGAATATAGCCATTTACGATACCCTCACCAACCTCTATAATCGGAGATATTTTGAAGAGAGACTTGAAATGGAGGCACAAAAGGCGTTTTATGGTGGACTCCAACTTTCAATCGTGATGGTGGATATTGACCATTTTAAGAGAGTCAATGATACGTTTGGACACACGGAGGGAGATAAAGTCCTTTATGAAATTGCCTTGTTATTGAAGGGTTCGGTCCGGAAGAAGGATACAGTGGCTCGCTATGGAGGAGAAGAATTCATCCTCATCTTGCCCGACGCAGGGTTAGGGGAGGCCCTGATGATTGCAGAACGTATTCGGAAATCGGTTGAAACCAATCGATTTGAAATCGGTCAGTCTCAAGTGAACCTGACCGTAAGTTTAGGAATATCAAGTTTCCCAGGCCATCGGGCAAAAACGAAAGAGGATCTAATCAAGATGGCAGATTCTGCTCTCTATGAGGCCAAAAGGAGAGGGCGCAACCAGGTCTGTATCTTTGAGACAGGTCCATAATTTAGAGATTATTTAAGGAGGTCTCGAGATGAGAAATTTAATTAAAATATGGATGATCGCATTTATCATCTTAATGATTATGGCGACCGTTAAAGGGGCATTCGCGCAGGAGAAATATTCCGTCTTGACCGGGAAGGTCCTGGTCGTAGAGATGAGAAGATGGATGGAAGTGGAGAACGAACAGGATAAAACCATTACCCATTTTAGAATTGGACGGAGGACCGTCTTTACCCCTCACCGTTATCCCCTTCCTGGGGAGAGGGTAAAAGTGGAGTATCTGATTCACCGAGGAGTGCCAGTCGCCTATACGGTGACCATCCTTGGGTCCGAAGGTCAGAAGTAGGGGGAGATAAATATAAGATAGAGAAAAAATAGGGTGGCCTGGGTCAGTTTCAAAACTGATAAGCCTCCCTATTTTTTCTTAGGCCTTTCTGCCTTAACCTTCTCAATGGCTTGGGTAATCTGAGTGGTAACCCCTGAGGCTTTATCTTTTAAGGCATTGGCTTTTGTTACTGCCTCACCAAACTCTTCCTTTTCAATCAATCCTTGAACCTCTGCGAGTGACTCCTCAAGACCTTTTACATCTGCCTTAAGGGCTTCTATGTCTGCCGCAGTCCCTTTACCCTTTGGAGCCTTCGCTAAAAGGGACTTTGCCTCATTGACTGCTGACTTTGCTGACTCCAGGGCACTGAGTGCATTCTGTTTTGCCTGTTCTTTTTTTGCTGGAAGCGAAGCCCTCATCTCCTCAGCACTCTTTTTGACCTCTGCCAGCAACTGTTTGGCCTTATCATAATTCTTAAAGGTCTTGCTGTCTTGGATTTTGATCTCATCCATTGCCGCTGAGAGTGCATCCTTTAACTTCTTTTCATCCTCGGGGGCATATTTACCCAATCCCTCTGAGATGACTGCATTCACAGCGTTCTGGGTGTTTTCAATCTCTGTGGTAGGTTTCTTACCGCAGGCAACTAAAAAAGTTAAGAGGATAAGAGCTAAGGCCAGGTATTTCATCATTCTCATCATTTGATCCCTCCTTATGAAATTAAAAATTTTCCCCTTCATTCTGTTTAAGGAATTCCATTTCCCCAAAATGAAAGGACACAACCGAAATTGTGTCCCTTCATCTTGGGTATTTAAATCCTTTTTACTTCTTTGTTTCTTCCTTCTTTACTGGAGCCTTTGGCACAGCCACTTTGATCGCCACGGCAATCATCTTATCTCCATCCTTTCTATATTCGACAGAGACATTCATTCCCTGCTTCAGGTCAGCGAAAGAAAGGGTCTCCTTCCCTTTAGTGATCTTTGTGTCCTGATCGGTTGCAAATGTCTTTTCAACCTTTTTGCTCTTAACCACAATCGATTTTGCAACCTCATCGACCTTTGTAATTGCCCCACTGAACTTCTCAGTTTTTACTGGTTTAGGAGGTTCAGGGGTGACTTGGGGTTTAGCAGGGGCAGGAGTTTGAGGCGTTTTTGCCTGCTGGGCCAATGCCGCCGAACCAAATGCGACCAATGTAAGAACAGATACTAAGAGAATCAGTTTCTTCATCTTTTTCACCTCCTTTCATCCTTTAATTATTTAAGAGATCTAAAAAAATCTGTAAACTTTATTTGCCTATAATCGTATTAAAAAAATTTGTTGAGTAACCCTTCTATGGGTTTAGGTAAGGGGGAAGCCCTTTCCCTACAAATTGAATTATTGAATATTTTTGTGACTTACCGAATATCTTTCACCATTTGTTATTAATAAGCAAAAGGGATGCCAGGAATCAGTGAATGAATCGATTTTTAACTTGCCGAAAATATTAATAAAAAATTAGTAAGAGGTTTGGTTGTAAGGAAAGGTATTTTAAAATCCTACATAAAAGCAAAGTTATGTTGTAAATTTCTACACATGGAGAATTTTTATTGTTCCTTTTCGATAATCCTATAGAGTGTTGTTCGATCAATCCCTAAGATTTCTGAGGCCTTTTTCTTATTCCCACCTGTTGCCTGGAGGACTTGCAGGACATATCTCCTCTCCATTTCTTTAAGTGGTAATAACTCTTCTAAGGGTTTAATTTCAATTCGTTTCACCTCATCGCAGATTTTCTTCGGTAGGTCTTCTGGAAGGATAATAGGATGGGTCGATAGAATCACAGCCCTTTCAATCGTATTTTCTAACTCCCTGACATTTCCAGGCCAGGAGTATCGAGAGAGAATGTCAAGAACCTCTGGAGAAAAGTGTGTGATGTTCTTTTGATTCTCTTGTGAAAATCTCTTAAGGAAATGAAGGGCCAGAAGCGGAATATCCTCCTTTCTTTCCCTTAATGGAGGAAGGGTGATTGAGAAAACATTTAATCGATCAAATAGGTCTTCACGGAATTTACCCTCTTTTATGAGGGGCTCTAAGGGTTGATTGGTTGCGGCAATCACCCGCACATCGACCTTTATACTCTCTGTCCCTCCAACCCTTTTGATTTCATGTTCTTGAAGAAATCTTAAAAGCTTGGCCTGAATGGAGAGACTGAGGTTTCCGACTTCATCCAGAAATAAAGTCCCCCCATCTGCTTCTTCAAAGAGACCCTTTTTAGTAAAATGGGCTCCTGTAAAGGCACCCCTTACATATCCAAAAAGTTCACTCTCCATCAGCGTTTCCACCAGAGAGGCACAATCTACGGGGATGAAAGGTCGATGGTTGCGATTACTATTGTAATGGATTGAGCGGGCAATCAGTTCTTTCCCCGTCCCCCTTTCTCCATAAAGAAGGATGGTTGATTTTGAATTGGCTACCCTTGCAATTGCTTTATAGACTTGGAGCATCTGAGGGGTTCGTCCGATGACGTTTTTCATTTGATATTTGTCTATGAGTTCCTGGCGATAGTATTTGTTCTCCTCAAGAATCCTTTTCTGTTCCAGAGATTTTTTAACGGTAAATTTGATCTCTTCAAGTTTAAAGGGCTTGCTAATATAATCGAAGGCCCCTTCCCGGATGGCCTCAATGGCACTATCCATAGAGCCAAAGGCAGTAATCACGATGACCGAGGTCTCGGGTGAGGTCTTTTTAAAAGATCTCAAAACCTCCATTCCATCCTTTTCTCCCATCCGAACATCGGTAATCACAATATCAAAAAGGTGTTCCTTCCCAAGGGAAATGGCTTCCTCTCCGCTTAAGGCAGTAGTCACCTGATAACCCTCTTTGAGGAGGACTTCTCTCAAAAGATCAAGCGTCACCTTGTCATCGTCTACGATCAGGAGATGGGGGGAAGATTTATTCATGGTCTTCCCTTTCATGATAGATCGGAATATAGACTGAGAAAGTGCTTCCCTTGCCAACTTCACTCTTCACTTCTAACCTCCCAGAGTGATCTTTAACGATTTTCTCACAGATTGAAAGTCCTAAACCCATACCTTCACCGATATTCTTAGTAGTAAAGAAAGGATCGAATATCCTCTTTTTTAACTCCTCTGAGATACCCACCCCTGTATCCGAAATTGAGATCTCCACCCATTGGCCATTTCGGGAAGAGGAGGGGGGGGTGGTGGGTTGCGTCGTGATTGTGAGAGTTCCACCGTTTGGCATTGCATCTAAGGCATTGGTGAGGAGGTTAAGAAAAAGGGTTTGAAGGTGAGTGGGGTCACCCAAGACCATTGGAAGATTGGAATTAAGGGAGGAATGAAGGGTGATGTTTCGAGCACGGAGCCAGGGTTCGCCGAGTGGGATTAATTCTTTTAAAACCTCGTTGACATTTAAGGGTTTCAATTGAGGTTTGGGTTGATGGGTATAGGCAAGCAAATTTCTAAATGCATCGGCCAGTTGATCAAGTTGCGATTCAATGATCTTGAGTCGATTTTGATCAATAGGTCGAAGATTTCCTTCTTGTAGCATGAGTTGAATATAGCCGGAGATGGAGTTTAGAGGGGTCCCAATCTGGTGGGCGATGGTGGCAGTCACCTGTCCTAAAGCAGCCAATTTTTCAGATTGGCTGAGCTGTCTTTGAGTTTCAGAGAGGGCTTCGTGGAGAAGTCTGAGCTCGGAGGTAGCGGCTTCAACTTTCTGAGTCAATTCCTCATTGAATTGATTGACCTTTGTGAGAAGTTCAATATTTTGATCATGGGCCTCTCGAATGGTTCTGATCATTCGATTAAAATGTCTTGCTAACTCTCCTAATTCATCTCGACTCTCAATACGAGCCTCTGCCCCAAGGTCACCTTTTTCAGCCTTATTCATTGCCTCAACCAGTTTTTGAATGGGGTTGCCGACCAGTTTTTTAAAAAAGAGGGTGATCATGAGGAATATAATAAAGATGTTAGAAGAGGTAAGAATCAGGGTCCAGTTCTTCTTTCTATTGAGATAACTATGAGCCTCGTCCAAAGAGCTTAGGATTCGAATTCCACCTACAATCCTTTTTCTGGAGTGGAGGGGGGCAATGACTTCCAATTGTTTCTCCCCCTCCACCTCCTTTATCGCAAAGAGATGTTTATCTCGTTTCAATTCCTTGAGCTGGTCGGGGGTTAACGTAAAGCGGGTTGGGTTAGCATGCTTGGAATGAGAGGTCAGGATGTCCCAATCGTTGTGAGTCAAGAGGAAAAGATCAATCTCGGTCAAACTGGGACGGCTCATCAACCATTCATCAATCTCCTCCTTAATCTGAGAGAGGTTCTCCATAATTCTCTGGTCAGGAATTGCGATATCAATCTGCGTGGCGATATAGAGGTTTCGGTCGAGATAAAGATCAATTTGGGCCTTCTTGGAGAGTTGAAAATCGATGTAAGTGCCAACCAGAAGGATCCCCGTGACCACAAAAAGGATCAGGAGAGTAATCTTTGCTTTTAATCCAAAAGATCTCCTCGAGATCCATCCGCTTAAAAAGGGAAGCAAGTTGAAAGACCCGTGTGGTTTCGCTTTCATCTTTCAGAGATGGCTTCGGCAGAACCCCTTCTTTTTTCTATGATTTTCATTAAGATTATTCCAATTTCAAAAAGGACATATAAGGGTCCCCCCATCAGGGACATGTTGAACACATCTGGGGTCGGTGTAATGACTGCAGATAAAATGGCCACTAATAAAATAGCATACCTTCTATTTCGAGTCAACAAGGTCGAATGAATCACTTTGATATAGGCCAATAGAGCAAGGATAAGTGGTAATTCAAAGATAAGTCCAAAGGCAAAAATAAAAAAGGCACAGAAGGAGATATATTTGCTCACAGAGATCATGGGTTTGATATGGGCAGACTGATAACTGAGCAGGAATTTAACCCCAAAGGGTAACGTGACAAAGTAACAAAAGAAAGCCCCTAAATAGAATAAGGAGATGGCGGTGAGAAGAATGAGGAGTTGAGTTCTTATCCCCTTCAGGTGGAAGAGGGGAGAGAAGGCCTTCCAGACCTGATAGAAAATGATGGGCATGGAGAAAAAAAGACTCGAATAGAGGGTGAGTTTGATCATTGAAAAGAAGGCCTCAGGAATTCCAAAGGCAACCAGATCCATCTGGAGGGAGGTGTTACGGAGATGACGAAGCAGGGTTTTGGAGAATGGGAAGATGAGGGCTCCGAAGAGGGCGACCGTCATCATGACCCAAAGGAGGCTCTTTCTCAATCTCCCCAGCGATTGAAAAATTTCTTCTCGTTTCATCTTATCCTAAAGGGGGTAGAAGGTAGGCATACTGTAACATAAAAGGGAAGATCATTAAAGCCATCGGTTTCAATCGAAGAGAGTTCATTTAGATTGAGACAGGAAGTTTTTAAGAAAATTTGAAGGGTAAGCCCTTGGGGCTTACCGAATATCGGTAAGGGACAAGCCCTTACCCTCCAATCATTTATTGATATCCGTTCGCCCGATACGGGCAGGAAGGTTTTTTCACCCACCCTCCCATACTGGAGAATGGTTTATGACATATTTTTTCAGAGATCTCGTAATCCCTCACTGAAGCGGGGGAATATATATTGTCCCGAGAAGGATGTCTCCGAAAATCTTAGAACGCGGATCAAATTGATATCTCTTTGGGTAGGGCTAATAGTGATAATATATAAAACGGCATAATTTTTGACAATATTTATTTAATATGGCATACTACCTTCGATAGAGAGAAAAATATTCTCCAGGGGAGGTAGGTATGCTGATTAAACCAAGGTATAAGACCCTTAAATACA
>Ga0315298_1000560_pt1 | contig 72270 bp, 62 predicted proteins | sample WHS_1_MG_FD_203077 | JGI IMG/M metagenome (GOLD analysis project Ga0315298, IMG submission 203077) | Extremophilic microbial mat communities from Washburn Hot Springs, YNP, Wyoming, USA - WHS_1_MG | ecosystem: Environmental > Aquatic > Thermal springs > Hot (42-90C) | place: USA: Wyoming... | reverse complement strand
AAGAGCATAAGTGATAAAACGTGCCACCACAGAAGCTTTAGAAAACAGGCGCTGAAACCCCTATGAATGCTGGGGCGGCGTTACGAAATTGACGATTTTTGCCAGCGAACTGTCGAACTCGGGCGGCCATGCGTAACAACGGTTCCGTGATCGCCATGAATAAGGGCAATCGTCGGCTCGACGTCGTTATTGGCGAGGATGGTACCGGTAAAAGCCGCTTAGTCATCGTTCTGGATCAACGGTAGGGAGCACACGTCCATGGACGAAAAAGGCCAGTCCAGTATTGAGTACGCCATTGTTGCGGTCTTCGCGCTCGGGTTGCTGTTTATCGGCGACCCCAGTCCCATTGCCCAGATCATGGAGGCGCTGCGTAAATTTTCCAGCGATTTTTCCTGGGCTGCCTCCATCGCCACCCTGCCCTTCTGAGGAGTTCCCGTGTCGACCCCAACCAAACCCGAGTCCACACCACCGGTGCTGCAAAAGAAAAGCCGTGCGCTTACCGGCTGGATTTTGCTCGCCGTCGCCATTTCGGCAGGCCTGGGCGCGGCATTCCTCGCCGTGCAGTCCCTGGATGCCCAAGAGTCCGCCCTGAAGCAGCGACTGCTCCGCGAGTTGTCCTCTAAAAAGGAGAACATCATTCCGGTGGTAGTGCCCATCGAAAATCTGCCTGCCAAGACGGTGCTTACCCTGTCCATGGTCGCGCGGCGCAACATTCCTGCAGACAGTGCGCCGGGCGGCGTCGTCATGGATACCGATTTCAATAAAATTGAGTACAAACGGTTACTTTTCCCTGCCGAGCGCGGTAAACCGCTAACGCTCTCCATGTTCAGTTCCACGGAGAGTCCTGCGGACATTTTGGACAGCCAGCATATCGCGCTGACGATTTCCGTGAACTCCGAGAACTCCATGGACAAAATGCTCCGCCCGGGGGATCGCGTCGACATGTTGTGGATTACCCAAGCGGACGTCCGCGCCAATGCCGCCGCAGGCTCCATCACTAACGTGCAAATGACGCCCGCAGCCCCGGAGGGTGCTTTAGTGCGCTTTTTGGGACAAAACCTGAAAGTCATCGCGACCGGAAAGGATTTATCCCCCAACGGGGGCAACAGCAGCGCCGAAGGCTATAGCACAATCACCCTCGAAGTCACGCCACTGCAAGCGCAAAAGATTCTGGTCGCGCAAAAGAGCGGAGAAATCCGTCTGGATTTGCGCGGCAATGACAAAAATGGCGCATGGCCCAAACGCACCGTGTCACTGCACGACATTATCGGCTATCCGCATGCGGCGGCGGGTGTGGAATATATTGCCGGCGGATCTTCGGGCACCGGCGGCCCAAGCATCGCCCATGTGCAAACCGCAGGCACGTCGCGACCTTCAGCCAGAGCTACGGACAGTTCTGTCCCCGGCGGCAATGGCAACGCGCTGTCCGACCATGCGCCAGCCAGCCAAATGAAGTACTTGCCGTTCTCCTACGTCCCACCCTTGCCACAGCCCTGACAGGAAATCGTTCACGATGAAGATGATTAAAAAATCCCTGGCTGCGGCCATATTTACCTTGATATTACCCGCCTTGGCCTGCGCCAAAGGCGACCTGGAATTAGATAACCAGTCGAGTATTTCCATGTACTCTGGCCAGGTAAAAATCATTCCGACGAATACCGTGAAACGGGTAGCCGTCGGCAATGGAAAAATCCTCAGCGTTACCCTCGTCGATGGCAAAGAATTACTCTTGCTGGCCGAGGGTGCGGGCGAGACGAACCTACATCTTTGGTACAAAAACGGGGAAGAAAGCGCCGCACGGGTGGTCATTGCGCCCAAGGATGTCGGACGCGCTGCCGAAGAGATTTCCAGCCTTCTCGGCAAGAACCCCAATACCCATGTACGCGTCATTGGTGACAAAGTCATTATTGATGGCAAGAATCTTTCTGAAGAGGATTTGAGCAGGATAGAAAAACTCAAAGCGGTCTATCAGAACCTGGTAAACCTCGCGGAGAAAGAACCACTGAGAATGGAAAAGGTAGTCCTCCTGGATGTTAAAATCCTCAAAATGAAAAAGGACTTTTTCCGTAGCCTCGGGGTGAACTGGAATCAATCCATGGCTGGCCCACAGGCGGGTATTGTCGGCGACTTCAGCTCCAACCCGTATTTCCGCATGGGCGTACCGACGACCAACGGCACGGGGGGACCCTTGGCCAACTTCTCTTTCCCCAGCTCAGGGCTACAGGATTTGCCCCTGAAGGTTGCCCCCTTCGCAACCAACTTTGGCATCATCGCTTCTGTTGCCTCGCGTATTAACTTCGCCTTGCAAAACGGGGATGCCTACGAGATCGCCAACCCCAAGCTCAGTGCCAAGAGCGGCAGTAAAGAACCTGCTGAATTTCTGGCGGGTGGGCAAATTCCGATTCCATTAGCCATTGGTTTCGGCCAGACCTCAGTGATCTTCAAGGATTTTGGCATTCGCCTTAAATTCTCTCCGGTAGCAGATGACCGGAATAATGTCAGCCTGAAAATATTCACGGAAATAAGTAATATTGATCCCTCCCTCACCGTCGGAGGGGTGCCTGGATTCTTTACCAGCCGTACTCAGGAAGAAATCAACCTGAAAGATGGGGAAACGCTGGTTATGTCCGGACTGGTGGATCATAGCCTTTCACAAAACAGCAATAAAATACCCGGACTGGGTAACATTCCAATTCTCGGATACCTTTTCAAATCAGACGACTTTAGGGATAACGAATCAGATTTAGTGTTCCTGGTCACTCCCAAGGTAATCAATGCCAACTCGTTAGAAAATATTGACGCAGAATCTCATGCCCGTTATCTCGAAAATATGTACAAAAGAAATTCCGACAAAGGCATTATCCGTTAGGAGAAACCCCCATGTTTATGGTCCGCGCGTCACATCCAAAAACGGGAACCCAGGAGATTACACCCAGCGATGGTGTCTGCCTACTGGGTAAAGCAGAGCACGCCCATCTGCGCATGGAAGGCTGGAATATTGGTAAGGAACATGCTCGGATATATGCCGAGCAGGGTGGGGTTTATATTGAGGGACTGGGCAGCTTTGGCGCGGTGCTGGTCAACGGCGAACGCATGCGCGCCTATGGGCCGGTGGAGGCCCATGACGAGATTGTCGTCGCCGGATATCGTCTGCAAATTTTGCCGCGTTTCGATGGCGAGGACCTGCCCACTCCAACCTCCGCAGAGGATGACAGCAGCATCCCCGTGTCGCCGACTACACCCATCAAAGTAGTAGAAACTGTGCCAGAGTTAGTTCGTCCCGTCTACGACGCCCCCTGGCTCGCGCTAGTGCGGGCGGTCCATGAGACAGTGCGCAGTCAGATGGACCTGCGCCGTGTCGATCTTGGTGCTTTATCTCCCGAAGAACTCCGCCGCATGGTGGGCGAACTGGTGCGGGAAGTGGTCTGGCGGATGAACCCAACCCCGGAGATCGACCGGCAACACCTCGTCAAAGAGGTGCTGGACGAAGCGGTAGGCCTCGGCCCTCTGGAGGACTTCCTGGCCGATGCCTCAATCACCGAGATCATGGTCAACCGCTTTGATGAAGTCTTTATCGAGCGGCAGGGTAAGTTGCTGGCGGCTCCGGCATTGTTCAGCAGTGATCTGGCGGTACGGCACATCATCGACCGCATAGTCGCCCCCATCGGCCGCCGTATTGACGAAAGCTCGCCGCTAGTGGACGCGCGCCTGGCCGACGGCTCCCGCGTCAATGCCGTCATCCCGCCCCTGTCCCTGAAAGGCGCCTGCATCACCATCCGCAAGTTCTCCAAGAAGCGCCTGCAAATGGAGGATCTCATGGCCTACGGCTCCATTGATGCGCGCATGACCCATTTCATTCAGGTCTGCGTGCAGCAGCGCAAGAACATCATCATTTCCGGCGGCACAGGCTCGGGCAAGACCACCCTGCTCAACGTGCTCTCCAACTACATCCCCGATCACGAGCGCATTGTGACCATTGAAGACGCGGCCGAATTGCGCCTCTATCAGCCCAATTTAGTCTCACTGGAAGCGCGCCCCGCCAACATGGAGGGCAAAGGCCAGATTCCCATCCGCGAACTGGTGCGCAACGCCCTGCGCATGCGTCCCGACCGCATCGTGGTGGGCGAGTGTCGTGGAGGCGAAGCCCTGGACATGCTGCAGGCTATGAACACCGGCCATGACGGCTCGCTCACCACCGCCCACGCCAACACGGCCCGCGACATGCTCTCCCGGCTGGAAGTCATGGTGCTGATGGCAGGCATGGATTTACCGCTCACCGCCATCCGCGAGCAAATCGCCTCCGCCGTGGACATCATCGTTCAGATCACCCGCTTTTCCTGCGGCTCGCGCAAGGTGACGAGCATTTGCGAGGTGACCGGCACAGAGAGTGGCACCATCCAGTTGCAGGAACTGTTTACTTACAAGCAGCAGGGTTATGACGCCGAGGGCAGGGTGCACGGCATCTTCCGCGCCACAGGTGCGGTGCCGGAGTTCTACGAGGTCATGCGCGAACGCAGCTTGCCGGTGGATTTGTCCATCTTCCAGACCGAGGAGCCCTTGCGTGGGCGAGAGGATGTGCATCATGGAGCGTAGGATCCGCACCGAAAAGAAGCAAATGGCACGCAGGCCGCGGCGCGGTTTGCCGGACGCGGCCGCCCGCCGGGAGGTGGGTGCCAGCGCGGTGGAATTCGCCATTGCCGCACCTGCCTTGCTGCTGGCCCTGCTCGGCACCTTTCAGACAGCATTGCTCTATCAAGCCCGCGCCCAACTGGAAGTCGCCACCCAGGAGGCGGTACGGGCGGGGACTTTACACGGGGCCAGTATCGAGGCCATGCGCGATGCCCTGGCCCGCGGGCTGACACCGCTCTATACCCACGGCCAGAACCTATCCGCCCTTGCTCAAGGCTACACCAACGCTAAAGTCGCGGCAGGTCAGGCTACTATCCGGGTGCTCAGCCCCACCCGGGAAGCCTTTGACGACTTTGCGGAACAGACTCGCGATGCGTCAGGCGCCTGGATCAGGGCAATACCGGTGGATCATCTGGGCTATCGCCAGACCAGCGTGGGCAGCGGCAGCCATCTGTCCGTGCAGGACGCGACCCTCCTGAAGGTGCAGATCACGGCTGTTCAACCGCTCATCGTGCCCTTCATCGATCAGATTGGTCGGGGCATCTACCAGATGGATAAGGGACTGGGGAATGTAGGCCTACCCAGCCTTTTTGGCGTCCGCCTGAGTCCGGTGGCAGGAGCTGATGGCAAAACCCGCTGGGGGATTCCCATGCAGGCCGAGGCGGTGATGCGGATGCAAAGTCCGGTGCTGGCGGAGGGATTGCCGAGCAAGACGACGGTGGAGCAAGGGCAAAATACAGATCCGGGAAATGGTGAGGGCGAGGATCTTAACGAGGTGATCCCTATCTATGACGAAAATCCCGATCAGCCCGGTTCACCTGCCGATACGCCGCCACCAGGGGCCTGTACCGGCGGCTCTCCGTTCGATAACTGACCCCTGGCGACTGCGCATGCATATCCTGAACACCCGGCAGTTTTCCCTCCTCGCGCTGGTCGCCGTTTCCATCACCAGCGGTGATGCCCTGGCCCAGGAGGGCCCCTCCTTTAACTGCGCCCGCGCGAAAAGCGCTGCGGAAAAAACCATCTGCGGCGACGCCAACCTCGCCACTCGGGACCGTCAGGTGAGTGCAATCTACGCCTCACGCCTGAAGGGAGTTCGCACAGATATCGGGGCCAGACGCACCGCCATGAAAAGGCAAAAAAACTTCCTCAAACAACGTAATCTCTGCGGGACGGACACGGCTTGCATTGAGAACCTTTATATAACGCGCTTCTTTGACCTCACAAACTGTATCATAATTACCAGCAGTAAGGAGGCAACACCGCACTCTCCAACCACACGCACGGGGTCAGCACCACCGAAAATAGAATCAACACCGTTACCGGACCGGAAGCCGAATCCGCCAAGGGGGGCCATGACTCTTAGTGGCCAAGGAAGGACGCTTCTTAAAGACATAGAGACCCTTAGATTAAAGCCCTATGACGACCAAAGTGGCAAGGAAATTAATAAATGGGTAGAAGGCGCCACAATTGGATACGGCCATCTTATTTCCCAAAGCGACTGGGATTTATACAAGAATGGAATTACGAACGAAGAAGCCAAACAAGCATTCGGTCGCGATTTGGCACCATTCATTGCAGAAGTAAATAAAGATATTAAGGTTCCACTAAAGCAAAATGAGTTTGATGCTCTTGTTGTTATATCATATAACATTGGTGCGTCTAATTTTTCCAAATCGTCTGTGGTAAAACTCATCAATGATCCGAAATCAAAAACATCATATACCAGCCTCTATAGTGCTTGGAAATCATGGAATAAATCTCAAGGTAAAGTGAGTTTTGGGTTAATTAATCGTCGCGCCTCGGAATGGAACATTTATTCTCAAGGTATATACCAGGGATGGTGATCGTCGTGTTCAAAATGGGGACTTGAGTTATGTGCAGAATACATACCCTCTCTATGAAGTTATTTTTTTTCTGCGGCTTGGGCTTTATTGGTATACCATCACTTCAAAATGCTGCTTTTGCTGCTTCGTCACCACCCGCTCAGAGTAGCCATTCAGAAAGCGCAACGGGACGTTGCAAGGCACTCAGCGTTGCGCAATTTATGGGAGCATATCGAATATATTCAGTAGACCGGTATGCCGGAGGAATAACGAGCAAAGCCCAAGCTAATGGTTTTGTAGGACGAACAGTCGAAATATCCGGAAGAGTTTTCAAATCTGCGATAACTCACAAAACTATAGTCAATCCCGTCTATGCCATCTCTTGCTATCCCGCGCTGCAGACCGAGGGCGATGTGCCGATACGACATTGGGGAGCATATTGGTCAAATTTCTACGGTTTTGGTGTTAATCGTAAGGTCATAGAGGTACTGGAGGTACATAGCCAGAAGAGTAACGCTGATGCAATTATTGATTGGTTCGAGATTGTTCGAGATGGTAACACGTTGCTGCTATGGAATCTCCATGATGGCTGGTTATATCGGATGGGAAAGGAGGTGCAGAGCAAAAAATAAAAATAGTATTGCGTGGTAAGTGATATACGTCTGATTTTTTCGGTGGCGACATGCTCTCCCGGCTGGAAATCATGATGCTGATGACGGGTATGGATTTACCACCCACCGCCATCCGCGAGCAAATCGCCTCCGCCGTGGACATCATCGTCCAGATCACCCGCTTTTCCTGCGGCTCGCGCAAGGTGGCGAGTATTTGCGAGGTAACCGGCACCGAGACGGCACCATCCAGTTGCAGGACACCTCACGCACTGCAGGAAGCGGTACTTACGGAACGCGTTGCAGAAACTGGAATATCAATTGAGCGATCTGTTTCTGGCCAGCGGCGTTAGGATGTACGCCATCCGCCTGGTAATACACAGCAGCCCCGTGGGTCTTGAAAAATCGTTGCAACTCTGCATAAACCGGAATGACCGGAACGTTCATGGCGTGGCCCGCCGTATGAATATCCGGGATGGGGCCACGGATCAACATGGCCTCGCTGATACCGTAATTCGAGTGGATGATCGGCGGTGGCGTACAGATATAAATCTTGGGATGTGCCTTGAGCTGTGCGAAATGCCGAATCATCTCTTCCGCATTCGCGGTGAACTGGGAACCAAATTTTGACCAATTTTGGGTGTTGGCATCATTAGTGCCCAACATGATGATAACAATATTGGGATTAAAGCTTGTGGCGGCTTGATATTCCGGTGTTTTCCAATAAGGAAGACCGCCATTCTTCAGCATGGTAGCCCCGCTGTGACCGAAGTTCGCAACCTGATAGTCGGTTCCCAGCAATTGCTGTAATTCCCCCGGCCATCCTTGGATATGCCGTTGTGGAACTCCGGCACCGTAGGTAATACTGTCTCCGACGCAGGCCACGCGAATTTTCCCCGCCACCGCCCGGGAGTCTGTGAGCAGAAACAACAAGCCGGCAATCAAGATGACCGGAAACAACCGCCAAGCGCTGTATTTGTGGTAACCCATAGAAGACTTCCCCCAGATAGTTAGAAATATGGCCATTCCAGACCCTCGACGGACCTAACAAAGAGAGAATGATCCGTTATTTCTGCAACTCCGCAAACACCCCCAACGCCCGCTTCAGATCCTCCCAGACTTTGCGCTTATCGATCGGGTTACGCAGCAGATAGGCGGGGTGGTAGGTGACAATCAGGGGAGTGCCTTGGTAGTGCTGGGTCGTACCGCGCAATTGGCTGAGCGGCGTATCCACCTGAAGCAAGCCCTGCGCAGCAAAGCGCCCCAGCGCAACAATCACGCGGGGTTGCAAGAGGGCAATCTGGCGCTGCAGGTAGGGCGTGCACGCCTGCACCTCCGGACCCAGCGGATCGCGGTTGTTGGGGGGGCGGCACTTGAGGATATTGGCAATATAGACGTCTTTCTCGCGGCTTAGGCCCATGGCGCGGAGCATGTTGTCGAGGAGTTGACCGGCGCGACCCACAAAGGCTTCGCCGCGGTGGTCTTCTTCCGCACCCGGCGCCTCACCGACAAACAGCCAGGACCCGCGCGGGTTACCGGCACCGAACACGGCATGTTTGCGGGTTTCGCCGAGGGGGCAGGCCTGACAGGTGCTGACCATGTTGTTGAGGTCACGCCAGTCCAGGGTGGCGATGCGCGTTACCCGTTGCGGGTCCGCAGAAGAGGTGCTTGCCTGAGTAGCAAGCGCTGGGGCTTGAAGGGTTTCGGCCTTGGGCAGTAGAGATGTGCTGCGTACCGGAGTCGGAGCCACCGCTGTGGATAAGGTAGCAGTCGCTGGCACCGCGTTGCGCAGTACGGAGACCCCTTCTTCTACAGGACTGGGGAGTGACTCCGGCTGCATTACGGGCGTTTCTGCAGGGCGCATCGAGGCAGAGACGGGCGTCGTTTGCGCGGATTCAGACCGATTCGGCGCTGCACTTACGGCTTTTACCGCCGGTTTCACCGGCGCCATCTCCGGCGGCGGTTCGCCGGGCACGGGTAGACGCAGGAGTTGCAGGAATTGGCGTTGTTCGTCAGTGAAGGTGTCTGGCATGGGTCTATGCTAAAGGTCCGGTCCATCGGTGGCAATCATTCTGCCACTTAGAAAGGATTCAAAAGGCTATTCTTTGACAAAAAATTCAGTATGATAGTGGGCACAGGCCAGTCAGAGTGAAGCATCACCCGGTCGATCCAGTACGAAATCCATCACCCTACAGGGAGCGTAACCATGGAAACCAGCAATCTCGTCGAAGTAGCCAGCAAGGACGATCGCAACATCGCCGCACTCACCCATGCGGGCGGCATATTGTTCGGGTTCATCCCGGCGCTCATCGTCTATCTCCTCAAAAAAGACAATGGCTCCGCCTGGCTGGTGCAACAGAGCAAAGAAGCACTGAATTTCCAGATCACCGTGCTGATTGCCTATGTGGTGGCCAGCATCCTGAGTACCCTGTTGATCGGCATGTTGATTTTCTCACTGATTTTCATAGTGAATTTGATATTCTGTGTTTTAGCAGCCATCAAAGCCAGTAATGGCGAGGTCTATCGCTACCCACTCACCCTGCGTTTGCTGAGTTGACGCGCAGAACCTGAGAACATGCTTCCGGCTTGCGCCACTGCAGCGCGCCCCGTACCCTACGCCTTTATTTTGCATAACAAGGATGGGGTCGGCTGAATGTCTATTCTGCGGCTGGAGGCAGGGCAAGTGGAATGGGGTGGCCGGGCGCTGCTGGACCATGCCGAGTTGAATCTGGAGGCAGGCGAGCGGGTCGGTCTTATCGGCCGCAACGGCGAGGGCAAGTCTACCTTATTGCAAGTGCTGGCGGGCCTCTGTCCCTTAGATGCGGGGACGCTGTGGGTGGCACCCGGTGTGCGGCGCGCCTACCTGGCGCAGGAGCCGGAGCTGGCCGGAGAGCACGACCTGCTCACCGCCATCAAATCCGGGCATCCTGCCTGGCGGCACTTGCAGAATGCCGATGCGGACGACGCCCACGCCCATGCCCTCGCCGACCATCACGATGCCTGGCAGATCGACTATAAGGCAGAGTCCCTGCGCGATAGCCTGGGGCTGCCCACTGGAGGTATTGTCAGCGCCCTTTCCGGTGGCCAGCGCAAGCGGGTGGCCATTGCCGCCACCCTCGTCGCCGAGCCGGACCTGCTCTTTCTCGACGAACCCACCAACCATCTCGATCTGCCCGCGATCCTGGCACTGGAGCAATCCCTGCTACGCCATCGCGGCACGCTGGTCTTCGTCACCCACGACCGGCGTTTTCTCGACCGCCTGGCGACCCGCATCATCGAACTGGATCGCGGGATACTGCGCAGTTTTCCCGGTACTTTTGCTGCTTATCAAAGCCGCAAGGCCGAAGTCCTCGCTGCTGAGGCGGCCGCCGACAGTCGTCTGGAAGGGCAACTGGCGGAAGAGGAGGCTTGGCTGCGCCAGGGGGTCAAGGCCCGTGCCAAGCGCAACCAGGGCCGCCTGCGCCGTCTGGAGGGGCTGCGTGAGGAGCGCGCCAGCCGTCGCCAGCAGCAGGGGCAGGCCACCCTGCAAATCAGCACGGCGGATCGTTCCGGCGCACTCATTGCCGAGCTGGATCACGTTTCTTTTGCCTATGAAGGGCGTCCGGTCATCCGCGATTTTTCCACACGTATTGAACGCGGCGACCGGGTTGGCATTATCGGCCCCAATGGGGCGGGCAAGACGACACTGCTGCGCCTGATCCTCGGTGAACTGGAGCCACAAGAGGGTACCATCCGCCGCGGCACCAAACAGGAGGTCGCCTACTTCGACCAGATGCGCGCCACCCTCGACCCCGAGAGCCGGGTGTTGGACGCCATCGCGGACGGGAATGATTTTATTGAAATCAATGGCGAACGCCGTCACGTGCTGAGCTATCTGCAGGATTTCCTCTTCCCGCCAAGCCGCGCGCGGGGGCTGATCAAGGCACTCTCCGGCGGCGAGCGCGCACGTTTGCTGTTGGCCCGCCTCTTTGCCCGCCCCGCCAATATTCTGGTGCTGGACGAGCCCACTAACGATCTGGATCTGGAGACACTGGAGATTCTGGAAGAGCGTTTACAGAGTTACGCCGGCACACTCTTTCTGGTCTCCCATGACCGGGACTTTCTCGATAACGTGGTCACCCAGGTGATCGCCTTCGGGGAGGACGGGCAGATCAGCCAGAATGCGGGCGGCTACGAGGACTGGCTGCGCTGGCAGACGGAATCCCGGCGCTTAGCAAAGCCGGCAGAGAGTGGCGGTGGCAAGGGTTCTGGCAAACGCGATGGCGGCAAAGGCAAAAAATCCGCCATGAGCTACAAGGAAACTCAGGAACTCGCCACCCTGCCCGTGCAGATCGAAGTGCTGGAGAAAGAAGAGGGTGAAATCGCCGCCACGTTGGCCCTGCCCGAAACCTATCAGAACCCGGAGCGGCTGCGCGAGGTGCAGGCCCGCGCCGATGTCATCAGTGCGTCTTTAACAAAAGCTTATGGGCGCTGGGAGGCGCTGGAAGAAAAGGCGGCGGCCCAGACTGCAGAGTCCTAGGAAGAAGACTTCGGTGTGCCCCGCTCCTTGTCGTGCAGCAAAAAATGCAGCACCACACCGTCAATAATGGCCGGAACCAGGGTGGCGATCAGGCCCACGGCCATGCTCATCCAGGGTCCGGGCGGCACCTGCGGGTCAGGGATAAAACCCTGCCATTGCCAGGCTATCGCGGTCAGGTCATAAGCGATAATCAGCCCCGGAATCAGCAGCAGACCATCCACAGCCAGCAGCACCAGCACTGCCAGTAGCACGAGCAGAACCATACCCGTGCCTTTGATCAGTTCGCGCGGCCACTGCAACCAGTCGCGCGGCTTAGCCACGGTACACCCAAAGCACAATATCCTTGCGCGGCAGAGTCACTGGGGCCCCGCTTTTGAAGTCCAGAGTCGCACTGGGCCAGAAGGCCGTATCAGCGAAGCGCGGGGTCACCAGATAGGTCCCCGGCCAGTCAGGAGCGGCCACTGCCTGATGCCCTCCGACGATAATAGCGCGTGCCCCGGCCGCGTTGACATAAATGTGCGCCACAGGAATACGGGTAAATACCGCCGTCGCCAGCACCCCCAGCAGGATCGCCGTGATGCCCACGGTAAGGGTCCCGGCAACCCATTTGTCCAGTCTGCTCACTTGCCGCCTCCTTCCGCCCAGATTTCTGCCTGAGTGGCCGTAATATGATCATCCTTGGAGGCACAGGCCTTGCCTCCGCACCAGCGTGGTGCAATGTTCAGTTCTTCAAGGGCGTGGCGCATGGTCACGCGGAACACGGGCGCCGACTCCACGCCACCGAAGTTCCAGTAGCGGGTACTCCCGCGCATGGTTACCGCCATGACCAGTTTCGGCGCAAAACCCGGCGCAAAGCCGACAAAAGTGGCATTAGTCTTGTTCTTCAAAAAGCCGTCCTTACCGTTGGCCATGTTGGCGGTGCCCGTCTTGCCCGCCACCGCATAACCGGGAATCGCGGCGAGGATGCCCGTGCCATTGGCCGCGCACACCCCTTCCAGCCAGTGCCGCAGGTGGGCGGCGACACCAGCAGGCATAATACGCACTCGCTGCACCGGTTGTCCGGCAATGAGCGTTGGCGCCACGTGATAGCCCCCATTGGCGATAGCGGCATAACCTTCCGCCAATTGCAAAGTCGTCACCGACACGCCGTAGCCCAGCGCAATGGTTGCATGGCGGGCCTTGTCCCAGGTCTGGGGCGGAGGGAGTACACCGCCTGTCCCACCCGCAAAGCCCAGGTTTGGCTCCGTGCCGTAACTTGCCGCCCGGTACATGTCATAAATAGCCTGTGCGGGCGTCCGCAAGGCAATTTTAGCCGCACCAATGTCGCTGGAGTACTTGAGGATATGCGCCACGTTCAGTTTATGGTGTACCACATCGTCGCGGATACAGAAACCGCCCACGGGCAGGCAGTGGGAGACATTGAAGTTCTGGTCCGGCTGGATGCTGCCCGTTTCGAGGGCGGCGGCCACCATAAACGGCTTCATCACCGAACCGGGCTCGAAGGCCTGATGGACGGCGTTATTCACATAATCAGAAGGGTTGCCGCAACCGTCGCGCGCATTGGGATTACAGGAGGGTACGCTCGCCATGGCGAGAATCTGCCCGGTCTGCACATCCATCACCACGGCCGAGCCCTCTGTAGCCCCAAAATGCTTTTGCGCCGCCAGCAGGGTCATATAAGCCCAATACTGGATCTGCGGGTTGATGGTCAGGTACAGGTCGTGGCCAGGCACGGGCGTCTGCCGCGCGCCCAGCACATGAAGCACTTCGCCTTGCCCATCCACCAGTACCTTTTCACTGCCCGTCTTGCCCGATAACCATTGGTTGTAACCCATTTCCAGCCCGGCGGCGCCCTGATGATCCAGATGCACAAGGCCCAGCAACGGTGTGGTTACCGCACCAAGAGGATAATAGGTGCGACTGGTTTTTTGCACATAGATACCAGGCACATGCAGGGCATCCACTGCGGTGCCCAGTTGTGGCTGCACCTGACGCAGGATGTAAGCGAAGCCCGACCCGCCCGACTGCACTCGCGCCGCCAGTGCTTCCGGGCTAATCTCCAGAGTCTGCGCCACCTTGCCCCAGTCTTTACGGTACTTGTCAAAAACGCGAGGGTCCGTCCAGATAGTCACCGCAGGTACATTTACCGCCAGTGCATCGCCGTTGCTGCCATAAATCACGCCCCGATCGGCGGGCAAAGGCCGCGTCTGCAAATAACGCATACGCCCCTGGGCACGCAAATCATGGGTCCGCCACCACTGCAGTTCCGCATCTCGCGCCAGCACCACCACCAGCCCCAAAAGAATCGCGACGAGGAGAAGTATCGCCCGCCAGCGTGGCAAAATGCGTTGCAGGCTTAGTCGTTCTGGTGGCATGCACAGTTCCTCCGCATTATTCTTCGGTCATCCTTATAGAGAGGCAAGGACAAGTCAGCGCGTGCCGCTCGCAGCAAATCACGGAACTCGGACTCTATCCGTGCCAATGCGGCCTCGCTATCGCCTTCAAAGCGCAGGGTAAGTACCGGCTGCGTGTTGGAAGCGCGCACCAGTCCCCAGCCATCCGTGAACTCTACGCGCAGACCATCCAGTTCGATGACCGGCGTCCCGGTGAAGCGACCGCGTGCGGCACGCCGGATATCCTCCATCAGGACAAAATGCTCACCCTCGGTTAACGGTATCCGCAATTCTGGGGTGCTGTATGCCTTGGGCAAGGTGTGTAACACGGCTCCCGGCGCTGCGCTGCGCTGGCTGAGCAGCTCCAGCAGGCGCGCACCGGCATAGAGACCATCGTCGAAACCGTACCAGCGGTCTCCGAAAAAGAGGTGCCCGCTCAGCTCACCAGCGAGGGGCGCCCCCAGCTCTGCCATTTTGCTCTTGAGTACCGAATGGCCGGTCTTCCACATGATCGGCTGGCCGCCCGCCGCCTTAACCACTTCGATAAGCTGGCGGGTGCTCTTGATGTCGAAGAGAATCGGCACACCAGGATATCGGGCTAGGATATCTTCGGCGAAAAACATCAGCAAACGATCTGGCCAGATGATCTCTCTGCCCGGCACGACCACTCCCAAACGGTCGGCATCGCCATCAAAAGCAAGGCCAATATCCAGATCTTCCGCATCCACCAGGGCCATCAGGTCCTGCAGGTTTTCGGGATCGCTGGGATCTGGATGATGGTGGGAGAAACCGCCGTCGATGTCGCTGAATAACTCATGCACGGTGCAACCGAGCACCTGAAACAAGTTTGGGGCGACGACCCCGGCGACACCATTACCGCAGTCCAGGGCGATCCGCAAGGGTCGCGCGAGGTGGACATCATTGACAATACGGGCACGGTAGGCAGCCAGCACATCCACCACCGCGTCATGCGCGCCTGCTCCCGTGACGAAATCATCGGCCACACAGCGCTGATAGAGGGCCTGGATGGCATCACCATGCAAGCTCTGTCCATCCAGAACCATCTTAAGCCCATTGTAATCCGGCGGATTATGACTGCCAGTGACCATGATACCGCCATCCGCCTGTAGGTATTCGATGGCAAAATATAGCACGGGCGTGGGTACCATCCCCAGATTCAGTACTGTGCAGCCGCTCGCCAGAAGACCGTCCAACAAGGCCTTCTGGAGTCGTGGTCCGGAAAGCCGCTTGTCCTGGGCAACAGCGAGACGTTGCAGCCCCTTTTGCCGCGCCATACTGCCAAAAGCCAGATCCAGTGCTTCCACCCGTGCAGACGTCAGATCGCGGTCGACAACCCCGCGAACGTCATAAGCGCGAAAGATGCTGGCGGGGATATCCATACTCAGTGCGACGCTGGTGCCCCATTTGCAATCTGGCGATGGATGGATTGCAGCCAGGAAACAGCTGGGGTGTAAGCCTGATTCTCTCGCAGCAACCGCAATAAGGTGACCTCTGCTGCATGTTTGTCGCCCGCCCGCCATTGGGTCAGGGCGATCTCCATCTGCAGATCACTGCGCGGGTAGGGAAAGAGCGGCCGCCGCAAACCCGCAACCAAAAAGGCCACACCTTCCTTGACTTGACCCTGATCCACGTAGGCCAGTTGGGCGATTTTATTGCGCAGGCTGACACTTTCGGGATTGATCGCCAGCCCCTTACGCCAGGCCAGCAAAGCCTGCCGATCCCTCTGTGTTTTATCGAGGCCAAACAGAGCGCCCTGCTCCAGATAGAGTGTGCCGATGGAATTCCACACGCCCGACTGCTGCGGAATCCCCACCAGACTCTGGCGGTATTGGCTGAGTGCATGCTTCACCAGCAAACTGCGGCGCGTGACATTCATCTGAGCCTCGCGGTCGGCGAGGGTCAGATAGGTATTAGCGAGATAGACATGGGGTTGGGTGGCCAGTGGCCGCGCCATAGTCAGCCAGTCCGCCGCCTTCCGGAGAAAAACGGCACGCTGATTAGCGTCGGGGATAATCCGGTTAAGCCAGCCATTATCGCTTAACAGGGCGAAAGTCGCGCCATCCGCGACCAGATTCCACGACACCACGACCACAGCCAGCAACAGCAGGGCCTGAGCGATGATGCCGCCGATCCGCGGCAGGAGCGGTGCCGCCTCTCCCTGCACACCATAGATACGCCAGGCCCGTGCCAGAAAGAGGCCAGCCAACAGACTTAGGGGCAGATTGTAGAAAATAAAATTCCCCAGGGCATGACCGGTCATGGCAAAAACCCCCATTACCAAACCCAATGCCTGCAGACGGCGTTCATCGCTGATCTGCAAAGTCTTTCCTGCCCGATAAAGCAGACGGTAAAGCGCATACATCAACGTTCCGGCAAAACCGAGGAGAAAGCCCAGATTGATGAGCCCTCCCTCGGCTAGGTATTCCAGAAAGTCGTTATGATCATAGGTGCCCGCCGACGCCAGTTCGCCGGGCAGGCGATAGGCCGGGTAGTTAAGGAAATAGCTACCGATACCGGTTCCCAGCCAGGGGTGGCTCAGGAACATGTGCCAGGTAGCCACCCACATCAGGCCACGGGCGACCGTAGAAAGATTATGCGTGATAAAACCTGGCGCCAGATGTCCCAGAAGATCATATCGTTGAGGATAACCCAGCAACAAAAAACTGATCAGCGCCAAAGCCATTATCACGGCAATACGCCGTTTACCGCCGGGGCGTCTGCCGAATCCCCAGAAAACAAAAGGCATCGTACAGACCCAGGACAGCAGGCCTCCCCGGCTGTTGGTAGAAAAGAACGCCAGCAGAATTACCGTCAGGGTAGCGAGATAAAGTAACCCGACAAAACCTAACTGAAGCGATCCAAAGCGCGTATTTTGCTTTTCATCATGGACGAAGTAAGCGGCAAGGATCGGAAAAAACATCAGGTTGAGCCACGCGGCAAAACTATTGGTATCCAGCAGCGGGCCGTAAGGCCGCAAGTCAAACAATCCCCCGCCCTGCCCCAGGCCGTGGTAATACTGCCAGAGCGCCATGCCGCTCAAAATCCAGGCACTCAGCAGAACCCTTCGCCAGAACCAGGTCCAGGCCTGTTCTGCGACCGGCGCCGGGATCATCACGCTGATGAGAAATACCAGCGGCAGAGAACCCAATACCCAAAAGTAGAACCAGCTCGTGTAAGGCGATCCGCTCCAGAACAGGCTCAAGCCCAACCACAGCAACCAGAGCAGCATGAAGACCGGCAAAAACCCGCGCGGCCAGGGCAGGCCGTCCTGCAGGCGCGGCCACCAAACCACAAATCCCCAGATCAGTAGAACCATACTGGTGGCTACCAGCAGCGGGATCAACTGACCGTTGTAATACCAGGAAACAAAATAGGCGACCAGGGGAAATACTGCATAGAGTCCAGCGCGAAAGGAGGGTACGGCAGGGTTCACTGATGGTCTCCGGCATGTTGTGGACAACGGTAATCGCCATCACCCCGGCAGGCCGCCGCATGAATGGAAAGATGCCGGCCGCAGCGCGTGCAACGCACCAAACGATCCACCGCGGAAACTTCAGGACGGCGGCGTTTCTGGCGCCAGCCATAAAACAGGATCGCGACAAATACGAGGAAAATAAGCCACTTCAGCATAAGTACAGGTACCCGCGTGGTGCGGACCGACAGCGCTATGTTGCCCGCGCATCCGACATAAAAACAGACGCGACAACCGCCAAATCCTTATGAAAAAGGCCCGACAATGCGGGCCTTCCCTCAATTGGTCGGGGCGAGAGGATTCGAACCTCCGACATCCGCCTCCCGAAGGCGGCGCTCTACCAGGCTGAGCCACGCCCCGATAACATCACTTTAAAAATCACGCCGCACAGAAAATGCTGCCAAAAAAGCCAAGGCCTCTTTCTCCACACTGCCCGGGAACCCGGCCAGATAAGCAATAGCCTGATCCGCCTTTTCCTTTGCGACGCGCAAAGTGTAATCAATTGACCCTGTTCTGGCAATGATTTCCCAGACTTGGTCAAAGACGGCCGGCGCGTCACCGCAAAGTGCTTCACGCAGAATGATCTGCTCTGCTGCCGTAGCATGCTGCATGGCATGGATGTAGGGTAGGGTCGCCTTGCCATCAGCAAGATCATCGCCCCGATTCTTACCCATTTTCTCGGCACTGGTGGAATAATCCAGGGCATCATCCATCAACTGGAAAGCGATACCTAGCAGGGAGCCGTATTGCGCCAGCGCCTTTTCCGCGGCAGCATCCAGGTTATTTACCAAGGCCCCAATACGCGCTGCCGCCTCAAAGAGCTTGGCGGTCTTAGCTTCGATGACCGAGAAGTACGCCCCAGGACTCAGATCAGGGTCGTTGGCATTCTCCAGTTGCGCGACCTCGCCCTGGGAAATGACACTGGTAGCTTCTGCCATGGTGGCGAGGATACGCATATCGCCGTCCTGTACCATCATCTCGAAGGATCGGGCATAAAGAAAATCCCCAACGAGTACGGCGGCGGCGTTGCCCCAGAGTTGATTAGCCGTCGCATTGCTGCGCCGCAGTTCGGAACCATCGACTACATCATCATGCAGCAGCGTCGCCGTATGGATAAACTCAACAACAGCCGCCAGAGGGATCGGACGCGGGCCACGCTCACCGCCCATGCGTGCTGCGAGCAGCAGAACAATAGGCCGCAGTCTTTTGCCACCAGCATTGATTAGATAAGTCCCCATGGCCGGGATAGTCGGCACCCCGGAACGCAGCTGCTCCTGGATAACGCTGTTCACCGACACCATATCGGACCGCACGAGGCGGTTGACTTCCTCCAAATCCATGCGTTGCTGCTCCCTGTCTGCCTGCATCAGCTCTCGCTCAGTACCTGTAGGTGCGGAGCTTGCGGCTGCAGGCGATTGTCGTTAGCGCAGCATAAGCTTGTCAAGCGCGGTCATCGGCCATCTTCAGCGCCACCGGACAACCTAGCCGGAATCTCCAGGTGGCGTGATCTGGCCAGTCGTCTCAATACCTCCAGATCGCCATTCCATTGTGCAAGCGTCTCCCACAGGGGGTGGGGGCCGAGGTCCTCACCTACCCGCAACATACGCTCGCGCAGGGTTTTGCCCCCGGTACCCACGGCCAGGAAAAGCAATATCAAGGTATTGATATAATCCTCAACGCGGCGTTGCTGGTGGGTAATGCGCAGAAGTTCGGCATACAACGGCAGGCGTTGCGGCTCATGAGCGATGGCCCGCCACAGGATCGCCATGCCATAGGCGGGATCGGGATTACGGGAAACCAAGGCCAGCGCCATCTCCGCAGCCATGACGACATTTTGAGTCTGGGCTTGTGGTACAGGAATAGTCATGCCCACCTTCTCGGCAAGCACGAGGAGTTCAAGATTGCCGGGGTCTTGACTCAGACCAGTATCCACCCGTTCCTGCCACCAGGACTCGTTCATGGGAGCAGCACCCGGTTTTTCACCCAAACCTTCGAGCAGCTCGGCATAGCTGTCGATATCGGCCATCGCCAGATAGGTGTCAAGGAGCTGGTTGATGACCCGTGTTTCGTGGGGATTGAGATCTACATACCAGCGCAACACGGTCGCCGCTTGCGCATAATGACCATACTCCAGATAAATGGTGGCTTCATTGAGAAGATCGTCGATGCTGAGCGCTTGCTGCTCGGCACCACCGGTAGTGGTTACGGATGGGGCAACAGCATCTACGCTGGATACTTCGGGTCGAATCCGTGGCAGGTCTGTGGCGGGTGCCGAATGCGCTGCTGAGGAGACTGGCGCGCTGCTTTTATTCTGTAAACGTCGGCGCCGTGCCCGCAAGCGGATGAAAACCTCCACCAGCAGCAGCAGGACAACAACGATTTCCAACAGTAACATTACGCCTTGCATAGACACCTCAAGCTCGACCAAGCATACCCTTTATATCAGCATACAAGGGGGTTTTAGTCGAAAGCCTGGGATTCGCCAGCGCCGCTGCCAGACGCATCTTCCATGCCCAGTTCTTTAAGCTTGCGGGTAAGCGTATTACGCCCCCACCCGAGCTTGTGTGCGGCGTCCTGCTTATGGCCACGGGTATGTTGCAAGGCCGCTTCCAGCAGACAGCGCTCGAACTGCGGCTGAATCTTGTCCAGCAAGGCCTCTTCGCCACCGGCGAGGCACTGCCGCACCACGGCCCCCAGCAGTAGGCGCCAATCCTGGGCGTTCGAATCCAGCGGCACGGCGGACGGTGGCGGTGCGGCCATTTCCGGCGGCAAATCTGTCACCTGGACCTCGCTGGTGGGTGCCATCACGGTAATCCAGCGACAGACGTTTTCCAATTGGCGAACATTACCTGGCCAACGCCAATTCATGAAGGCGGCCTCCGCCGCCGGACTCAATACCTTACGCTCGACATCCAACTGCTCCGCGCTGCGACGGAGAAAGTGGCGGGCCAGACGCGGGATATCTTCACGCCGCTCCCGCATTGGTGGGAGGTGGATATGGATGACATTGAGACGGTGGTAGAGATCTTCCCGAAAACTACCGTCGCGCACCTTGGCTTCGAGATTCTGGTGGGTCGCGGCGAGAACGCGGACGTCCGCACGTTGTGGCGCATGGCCACCGACCCGGTAGAAGGTGCCGTCGGAGAGTACCCGCAACAGACGCGTTTGCAGGGCGGCGGGCATATCGCCAATTTCATCGAGAAAGAGGGTGCCCCCGGAGGCCTGTTCAAAGCGACCCTGCCGGGTCTGTACCGCCCCGGTAAAAGCGCCCTTTTCATGGCCGAAAAGTTCCGATTCCAACAACTCGGCGGGAATAGCCGCCGTGTTGATGGCGATGAAGGGTCCGCGCGCGCGGGGACTGTGCCGGTGCAGAGCACTGGCCACCAGTTCCTTGCCTGCCCCCGACTCGCCGGTAATAAGCACGTTGATCTGTGAACGCGACAGACGACCGATGGCACGAAACACCTCCTGCATGGCGGGAGCCTCGCCAATCATTTCCGCCGGATCGCTCTCCTCAACGCCCGCTGCGCTCGGCTCTGTCTGGCTGCCAAGAGCGCGCCGCACCAGGGCAACCGCCTCGTCCATGTCAAAAGGTTTGGGCAGATATTCAAAGGCCCCGCTCTGAAAAGCGGCGACGGCATTGTCGAGATCGGAGTGCGCTGTCATCACAATCACCGGCAGCTTCGGCCAGCGTGATTGCACCTCGCGCAGGAAAGCCAGCCCGTCCAGGCCGGGCATGCGCAGATCGGTAACGATGGCCTCTGGTTGCTCGCGCCCCAGTGCCCGCAGAGCGCTGTCGGCCTCGGCAAAACTGCGCACAGGGATATCGGCCTGGGTCAGCGCTTTCTCTAATACCCAGCGAATGGAAGGGTCATCATCAATAACCCAGACCTCTGTCATGCGGATGCCTCCCGGTGCGATAACAAGGGCAGGGAAACGGAAAATACCGTTTCCCCCGGTTGCGAGTGGCAATGGACCACTCCGCCATGCCCGCGCACCAATCCCTGCGCGATAGCGAGCCCCATACCCATACCCTCGGCACGACTGGTGACCAGCGGCAAAAAGATCCGCGGCAGCAGGTCTGGGGGGATTCCCGGGCCGCTATCAACTACATCCACACGCAGCGCCAGGCGGAACTTGTGATGTAAGAGGGTAACGTAGCGCTCGACCCGGGTGCGAATCAGGATCGTGCCGTGGCGATCCAAGGCCTGCTGGGCGTTGCGCAGCAAGTTCAGAAAAACCTGCACCAGTTGCTCCTGATCAGCCAAAATGTCGGGAATAGAGGGGTCGTAGTCGAAACGCACGGCAATGCCGGTGGGCAATTCCGCATTCAGCAGCCGACGCACATGTTCAAGTACCTGATGGATATTCACATCGGCCAAAACCGGGCGGCTGCGGGATCCCTGTAGGCGATCCACCAGATGATGCAGACGATCCACCTCATGGAGGATGACCCGGGTGTAGTCCTTCAGTTCGGGGCGCTGTAGTTCGCGCTCCAGGAGCTGCGTGGCCCCGCGCAAACCACCGAGGGGATTTTTGATTTCGTGGGCAAGGCCGCGCAGCATCTCCTGGGCGGCACCGTAAATGCGGTCCTGCATCTCCTCCTCGGCATGACGCGCCGGCAATTCCATTGGCCGCATTTCAATAATGAGACCGTCCGTTGGTGCGGGGGTCACCACCAAATCCACTACCGCGCTCCCACCCTCGCTCAGCGCCAAAGGTAAGCCCCTGCGCAGTATGGCCGCGTTCGCCGTGGCTGCGTCCGCAAAAAGTGTGGTGAAACGTTCTTCGCCGACGATGCTGCAAAGCGCCGACAAGGTCTGTCCCAACGCCTGATACTGACTGATGCGCAGCAGATTTTCGGCGGCGGGATTCATATAACGAATATGGTAATCCCCCCCCAGAACCAGCACCGCTGATTCCAGGGCGTCCAGCACCATATTCTCTGTGGGCACAGTGGTTATTCTTTTGCGGCGCACCATGCAAGCTCCGATTCTGTGATTCATCAAACAGGCTCTATGCTCAGCCAAGCAAAAAGCGCACCAACTCATCAGGGACGCAACATCCTTCACACCGGCATATCACCCGGCATGTTTAGTTCTTCACACAAAAACCGGACCGGCAATCACTGCGCGACGGCCTATCGTTGATTGCACCATAATAGTGCATCTCTGACGGGTTGCCTAGCACCGCCGGAGGAGCAGGCAGGGCCCATACTTCCCAACGGCATCATTTTCAGCGAATATCATAAGTCTATGTCGCCGGGCTCACAGGAACACTCCATGACCTATTGCCTCACCGCTCATGTCGCAGAGGGCCTGATTTTCTGCTCCGACTCGCGTACCAACGCGGGCACCGACAACGTCAGCATCTACTCTAAAATGCATAACTTCTGCTGGCCCGGGGACCGCTTTCTCTGTCTGCTTTCAGCGGGCAATCTGGCGACTACTCAGGGCGTGGTCAAGCGGATGCAGCAAGATATAGACCAGGACGCCGAAACCCATCTGCTCAATCTGACCAGCATGGCGGAGGCGGCGGATTATGTCGGCCTCATCAACGCCGAGGTGCAGCGTAACCAGGCCAACCGCGACACCGCCAACACCAATTTTGAGGCAACCTTCATCCTGGGCGGCCAGATCAAGGGAGATACTCCGGCGACCTATATGATTTACCCGCAGGGCAACTACATCCATGAGTCGTCAGATCACCCCTTCCTGCAGATCGGCGAAATCAAATATGGCAAGCCGATTCTGGATCGCGTCATCAGTCCCGACCTGTCTCTGGAGGCCGCGGCACGCTGCGCACTGGTTTCCATGAACTCCACCATGCGCAGCAACGTCACCGTGGGTCCGCCGGTGGAACTGCTCATTTACCATGCTGACAGCTTGCAGGCCGGGCGTTACCTGAGCCTGTCCGAGGAAGACCCTTTTTACCGCAGTATCGGCGAGCGCTGGAGTCAGGGATTGCTGCGGGCCCTGGATGATCTGCCGCGCTTTGTCTGGGAAACCCCTGGCACTCCGCCGACCGAAGTTCCAAGACGCAGCTAAATATGGGAAACATTCTATGCACCAAATATGAATAATATGCACTGTAATGGTGCAAATTGTCTTCGCTGCGCGAATATGATCCGATGCAAAGACGGTAAATTCAGGATGTAGCCCAGGTGCATAGACCAACGCCAACAGAATGCCTGAGAGCCGGTGACCAGACTAGCCGATCAGAATAACGTTGTTGCAGAGTTCAGGAAAAACCGGAGATCGCCCCAATAGTTGGCACAAGCTTTGCTGGCAACACTCTATAGCGCGGCCCGATCCAGTATACGGACGAAGACGTCGTCTCAGCGCCCTATTCAGAAGCGTGCGCGTGTGTATCACGCAAGAGGAGAAAAGGCTTATGGATTGGCTGAGCAAGCATTATCAGCAGCAGAGCACCTACGATGAACTGGTAGGCGAGGGCGGCGTTCCGCGTTTGGCCGCAGCCCCGCTGTTTGATTACCTCAGCACCTTGGACAGCAACGAACTGCGCGCCCGTCGACAGGCCGCGGATGCCGCCATCCTTGCGATGGGCATTACCTTTACTGTGTATAGCGAGGCCGGCAATATCGATCGCGCCTGGCCCTTCGACATCATTCCCCGCATCATGTCACGGCGGGAATGGGTACGCATCGAAGAAGGACTCAAGCAGCGCTTACAAGCCCTCAACCTCTTTATCGACGACCTGTATAACGCGCAGCGTATTGTCGTCGATGGCATTTTCCCCGCCGAAGTACTGGCCAGCTCCCGCAATTTCCGGAACGCCTGTCGGGGCGTGCATCCCCCTTTGGGGGTCTGGGCGCACATCTGCGGCAGCGATCTGGTGCGCGATGCCGACGGCACGGTCTATGTGTTGGAAGACAATCTGCGTGTTCCGTCTGGCGTCTCTTACATGCTGGAGAACCGGCAGATCATGAAGCGGCTCTTTCCAGAGCTCTTCAACTCCTCCACTATCCTGCCGGTGGACGACTACCCCAACCGGCTTTACGAAACGCTCGCGGCCCTGTCCCCGCGCGAGGGGGAGCGACCCGTCGTTGCGGTGCTCACCCCCGGCATCTATAACTCGGCCTACTTCGAGCATAGTTATCTGGCGCAGCAGATGGGGGCCTATCTGGCGGAAGGTGCGGACTTTTTCGTCGGCAACGACGATGTCGTTTATCTCAAGACAATCTCCGGGCCACAGCGGGTGGACGTGATCTACCGGCGCATCGATGATGATTATCTCGATCCCGAAATCTTTCTTCCCGACTCCGCCCTCGGTATTCCCGGGCTGCTGCGCGCCTGGCGACGCGGCACGGTCGCCATCGCCAATGCCCCTGGTGCCGGAGTCGCCGATGACAAGGTGGTATACGCCTTCGTGCCCGAGATCATCCGCTACTATCTGGCTGCCGAACCTATCCTGCCCAACGTGCCGACCTACCTGTGCATGCGCGATGCGGACCGTGATTACGTGCTGGGTCACCTGGACGAACTCGTGGTCAAACCGGCCAATGAGTCGGGTGGTTACGGCATGCTCATCGGACCGCGCGCCACGCAGGAAGAGCGGGTACGTTTCGCGGAACGGATCATCGCCAACCCGCGTAATTATATTGCCCAACCCACGCTGAATCTTTCCACCGCGCCGACTTTGGTGGACGATCACCTGGAACCCCGTCACCTGGACTTGCGCCCCTTTATTTTACAGGCTGACAAAATGTACGTGACCACCGGCGGCCTGACCCGGGTGGCCATGCAACCCGGCTCGTTGGTGGTGAACAGCTCCCAGGGCGGCGGCAGCAAAGACACCTGGATTGTCGATGAGGAGGCCCCATGCTTTCGCGAGTAGCTGAAAACCTGTACTGGATGGCCCGCTATCTGGAGCGGACCGAAGACATGGCTCGGCTGATCAATGCCACCACACTGCTGCTGCTCGACCTGCCCCAGGGCGCCGAGTTCGGCTGGGACATTCTCTTGCGGGTGACGGGTGACGCCGAACTCTACACGGAGCACTACGGCACGCCGGAGGAAGGCCGCATCATGCGATTTCTCATTGCCGACGAGCGCAACCCCAACTCGGTGATGGCCGCCATCCATCAGGCCCGGGAGAACTGCCGCACCTTCCGCGACCTGCTCCCCGCCGAGTTCTGGGAGCGCCTGAACACCCTCTTCCTCTTCGTCCGCGAACATGCTGGCACCAGCTCGGACAGCCGTCATGCACGTTATGCCTTTCTCAGCGAGGTCATTTCCCGACGCCACGCCCTGGTGGGCCTGCTCATCAGCAGCATGAGCCAGGACAATGTGTACCAGTTCATCAAGCTGGGCCGCAACATGGAACGCGCCGACATGACCACGCGCATTATTGACGTGACCAGCGCCGTGATCCTGCCTCAGGATCACGGCCTACAGAAAACGACCGGGAACAGCCTCTGGCTGGGCGTATTGCGGGCCCTGAGCGCCGTTGAGATGTACCGCCGCCATGTTTCCGTGCAGGTGCGCAGCAATCAGGTGGTGGACTATCTGCTCAAGGACGGCAAGTTTCCGCGCAGCATGAAATATTGCCTGGGTGAGATGGAGATGGCGCTGGCCCACCTGCCCAACGCGGGCATCCCTTCCGAGGCGGTGCGCCGGGCGCGGAGGCGCCTGGACACCCTGAAGTTCGCCAACCTGCGCCCGGACCTGCTGCACGAATACCTCGATCAGGCGCAGAAAGATCTGGCCATGCTCCACCGCACCATTCAAGGCACCTACTTCGCCCGTGATGCTTCGGGCTTCGATGGCGTGCCTAAGGGACTGCACTTGAGCGCTGTACAAGCCTGACGGAAAACACGACATACACATCACCTCCAGAGGGAATCATCATGGGTATCCATGTCGTCCTGCGCCACCAGACCGAGTATGACTTTGATCGCCTGGTGCAGATCCACCCCCATGTGCTGCGCCTGCGCCCGGCGCCCCATTGCCGGACGCCGATCCTCGCCTACTCGCTCAACGTCGAACCGGCCAGACACTTCCTCAACTGGCAACAGGACCCTTTCGGCAATTATCAGGGGCGTTTCGTTTTTCCGGAACGCGCAAAGTCGCTCCAGGTGGATGTGGAGGTCATCGCCGACCTGACAGTGATAGATCCCTTTGATTTTTTTATAGAGCCTGCGGCAGAACATTGGCCCTTCCATTACGATCCCACCCTCCGCAAAGAACTGTCACCCTACCTGGAGCGGGAGGAGGCAGGCCCGTTAATGCAGCGTTTTCTGCTCGACATCAAGCGCCGTCGTCAGCGCACCGTGGATTTCCTCGTTGCCGTTAACCAGCGACTACAGGGGCACATCGGCTATACCCTGCGCATGGAGGTCGGGGTACAAACCCTGGAAGAAACCCTGCAAAAAGCCAGCGGCTCCTGTCGCGACACCGCCTGGCTGCTGGTGCAGGTACTCCGCCACATGGGTCTCGCCGCTCGCTTCGTGTCCGGCTATCTGGTGCAACTAGTGGCTGATCAGGCGCCACTGGATGGAGCGTCAGGTCCAGCCAGTGATTTCACCGATCTCCACGCCTGGGTGGAGGTTTATGTTCCCGGCGCCGGCTGGATCGGTCTCGATCCTACCTCCGGACTGCTTGCCAGCGAGGGACACATCCCCCTGGCCTGCACCCCGCATTATGAAAGCGCCGCCCCCATCACCGGCGCCACCGACGCCTGCGAGGTGGAGTTTCACTTCGCCAACTCTGTCACCCGCCTGCCGGAGACACCGCGCGTCACCAAGCCCTACACCGATACGCAATGGGAACACGTCATGGTCTTGGGCAACACGGTAGATATCCGCCTGCAGGCCGCCGACATGCGCCTCACCATGGGCGGCGAGCCCACCTTCGTGGCCAGCGAAGGGGTGGATGACCCTGAATGGAATCAGGAAGCCCTCGGCGACCGCAAGCGGGAACGCGCCGAGAAGCTGGCGCAGCGTCTCGGCGCGCGCTTCGCGCCGGGCGCGCTGCGGCATACCGGTGAAGGCAAATGGTACCCCGGCGAGCCCCTGCCGCGCTGGGCACTCGGCCTCTACTGGCGCAAGGATGGTATTCCCTTGTGGCACGAACCCCGGCTGCTCGCCGATCCACTGCACGACTACGGCTGGCAGGCGGATGATGTCCACAACTTCGCCTGCGCCCTGACCCGCCACCTGCAGCTCGACAGCAACCGCCTGCTGCCCGCTTACGAAGATGCCTGGCATATCCTGCATCAGGAAGGCCGCATCCCGGTTAATATTGATCTCAGCACCCATCGCTTAGATGACCCGCTGGAACGCCAGGCGCTGATCGGCAAATTGCACGCCGGACTCGACCACCCGGTGGGCTGGGTGCTCCCCCTCGCCTGGGAATGGCGCCAGCAGCGCTGGTACTCGGCGTCCTGGAGTTTCCGGGGCGGGCGGCTGGTTCTGCTGCCTGGCGACTCCCCGCTGGGCATGCGCCTGCCCCTCGACAGCCTGCCCTGGGTCGTCGAAGCCCATAAAAAATGGCAGCCGGAGAGCGACCCCTTCGCGCCGGTGCAGCCATTGCCGAATATCCACGGCGAGATCGCCGCGCGCTACAGCCATGTCCCTGAAGCGCCGCCATCGTCCACGGCGGACCAGCAACTCTGGGAGGAGATCCCCCATACCGCAGTCACCTTGGAAATCCGCAAAGGCTGCCTGTACTGCTTCTTCCCGCCCTTGCAAGTGACGGAACATTATCTGTACCTGCTCAGCGCGGTCGAACACAGCGCCACCGAACTCAATATGCCGGTGGTCATCGAGGGTTATGCGCCGCCCAGCGATCCACGGGTGGAGAAGCTGCTCGTCACCCCCGACCCTGGGGTCATCGAGGTCAATATCCATCCTTCCACGCACTGGCAGGAGATGGTGGAAAAGACCACGGCCATCTATGACGATGCCCACGCCTGTCGGCTGACCGCCGAAAAATTCATGCTGGATGGGCGCCATACCGGCACCGGCGGCGGCAATCACATGACGCTCGGCGGCGCGACCCCCGGCGACAGTCCCTTTTTGCGCCGCCCCGATCTGCTACAGAGCCTGATCACCTACTGGCAGCATCACCCAGCCCTGTCTTATTTTTTCAGCGGCATGTTTATCGGCCCCACCAGTCAATCACCGCGGGTGGATGAGGCGCGCCATGAGGCCCTCTACGAGCTGGAGATCGCTTTTGCTCAGGTGCCGCCCGGTATCGTGCCCCAGCCGTGGCTGGTGGACCGTCTCTTCCGCAATCTGCTGGTGGACATTACCGGCAACACCCATCGCGCCGAAATCTGTATCGACAAGCTCTATTCACCGACCGGGTCCGCCGGCCGACAGGGGCTGGTGGAACTGCGCGCCTTCGAGATGCCGCCCCACGCCCGCATGAGTCTGGTGCAGCAACTGCTAGTGCGCAGCCTCTTGCTGCGTTTCTGGGAAGATCCTTATCACCATGAACTGGTGCGCTGGGGGACCACGCTGCATGACCGTTTCATGCTACCCCATTACGTCTGGGAGGATCTCCGCGACGTTTGCGCGGACCTACAGGAACACGGCATTGCTTTCGATCTGGAATGGCTGGCGCCTTTCTCTGAGTTCCGCTTTCCGCAGCACGGTCATGTCCGGGTTGGCGAGATCGACATCGAACTGCGTGCCGCCATTGAACCCTGGCATGTTCTCGGCGAAGAGATGTCGGGCAGCGGTACGGCGCGCTACGTGGATTCCTCGATTGAACGGCTGCAGGTGCGGGTGACGGGTATGACCCCGGGGCGCCATGTGCTCGCCTGCAATGGACGGTGGGTGCCGTTGCGGGCCACCCGTGCCCATGATACGCAGGTGGCCGGGGTACGCTATCGTGCCTGGCAGCCGCCGTCCGCGCTGCACCCCACCATTCCGGTGCATACGCCACTGACTTTTGATCTGATCGACACCTGGAACGGGCGTAGTATGGGCGGCTGCACCTACCATGTCATGCATCCCGGGGGACGTAACTCAGAGGCCTTTCCGGTCAACGCCTGGGAAGCGGAGGCACGGCGCCAGAGCCGTTTCACCACCACCGGGCACAGTCAGGGTCCGCAGCCGGATGCGATCATGTCGGGTCCCAGCGAGAGCCTCTTCGTGCCCACCGGCAGTGGTGAACACCTCTGGCTACCGCCTTATGCGGAAGATCAGCCGGATTATCCCCACACCCTGGACCTGCGTATGGTAAGGTCCACGGCACCAGGCTGAAGGACGGTAGCGAATATGGCACGTTTCCTGCTAAATAAACACTGATCATGGTCATATGATCACTCCTCCTCAAGTGGCTTCCAGGGCGGTCCTCCCGCCCTTTTTTTGTCCGCAAGCCGATCAAATTTCTATACATCAAGTAAAAACAGCCCAGTACCAAACAGCGCCAGCCCCGAGCCACCCGTCAAACCAGAGGGATAAGACACCGTCATTGCACTGGCACCCTCCGTGATTCTGCACCATACTTGTGCAACGGGCGCACCATTCCAACGCGATGGGTTCATGGCGATTCCACTCCGTCATCCCCATCGCGAAACGGCAGACGGTCGGAGCCGCAAGCGCCAAACTGGCACAGGAAATGCTAGTTTCACGGTGCATCCGGGGGTCCTCACCATAAGCGAACCCCAACGACCGAAGCGGGTCCAAGTAATTGCAAACGCGGCAGCGCCGCAAGGAGTGGCAAATGGCGTTATTCGACCGTTACCAGGAGCGTTTTCTGCAACAGCAGGAAGTCACCTTTTCCATCGATGCCTATCTCGATCTCTGCGCGCGTGAGCCCATGGCTTATGCCACCGCCGCCGAGCGGATGCTGGCAGCCATCGGCGAGCCGCAGGTGCTGGACACCCAGACCGATCCCCGGCTGTCACGTATTTTCATGAACCGCAAGCTGCTCACCTACCCCGCCTTCAAGGACTTCTACGGTATTGAAGATGTCGTAGAAAACCTCGTCGCCTATTTCCGCCACGCGGCACAGGGCTTGGAAGAGCGCAAGCAGATTCTCTATCTGCTCGGCCCGGTGGGGGCGGCCAAGTCCTCTCTGGCGGAACGTCTGAAGAGCCTGATGGAGCAATACCCCGTCTACTGCCTCGCCGCCCATGGCAAGGTATCGCCGCTCTTCGAGTCGCCGCTGGGGCTCTTCGATCGGGATGAAGATGGTCCGGTATTGGAGGATCGCTTCGGCATCCCCCGCCGCGCCCTCAATGGCGTGATGTCCCCCTGGGCGGCCAAACGGCTGCGCGAGTTCGGCGGTGACATCCGCAAATTCACCGTCCACCGTCTGATGCCGTCCCAGTTGCACCAGATCGGCATCACCAAGGTGGAGCCGGGCGACGAGAACAATCAGGATATCTCCAGCCTCGTCGGCAAGGTGGACATCCGCAAGCTGGAAGACTTCTCCCAGGACGATCCCGACGCTTATTCCTATGCGGGCGGCCTCAACGTCGCCACCCAGGGTGTGCTGGAGTTTGTCGAGATGTTCAAGGCGCCCATCAAGATGCTCCACCCCTTGCTGACGGCAACCCAGGAAGGCACCTACAATGGCACCGAAGGCTTCGGCGCCATGCCCTTCCAGGGCATCATCCTGGCCCACAGCAATGAATCGGAGTGGTCCGCCTTCCGCAATAACAAGCGCAACGAGGCTTTCCTCGACCGTGTCTACATCGTCAAGGTGCCCTATTGCCTGCGCGTCACGGAAGAGACGCAGATCTACCACAAGCTCCTCGAAAGCAGTGCCCTCAACGCCGCCCCCTGTGCCCCCGATACCATGGACATGCTGGCGCGCTTCTCCGTCCTCAGCCGCCTCAAAGAGCCGGGCAACAGCAGCTTGTGGTCGAAGATGGAGGTCTATGACGGCAAGTCCCTCAAGGACAAGGACCCCAAGGCCAAAAGTCTGCAGGAATACCGTGACGCGGCCGGTGTGGACGAGGGCATGGACGGCATTTCCACCCGTTTCGCCTACAAGATCCTGTCCCGTACCTTCAACTTCGACAGCGACGAGGTGGCCGCCAACCCTGTGCATCTTCTGCATGTGCTGGAAACTCAGGTCCGTGCCGAGCAGTTCCCGGCAGAACTGGAGTCCCGCTATCTCGCCTTCCTCAAGACCGAGCTGGCCCCCCGTTATGCCGAGTTCCTTGGCCTGGAAATCCAGAAGGCCTATCTGGAGAGTTACGGCGATTACGGCCAGAATCTCTTTGACCGCTACATCCAGTATGCCGATTTCTGGCTGCAGGATACGGAGTTCCGTGACCCCGATACCGGGCAGCTCATGGACCGCAGCCTGCTCAACGAAGAACTGGAAAAGATCGAGAAACCGGCGGGCATCGCCAACCCCAAGGATTTCCGCAACGAAGTAGTGAACTTCGTGCTGCGGGTCAAGGCGTCCAACGACGGCGTCAGCCCAGCCTGGACCAGTTATGAGAAGCTGCGCGCGGTCATCGAGAAGAAGATGTTTGCCAATACGGAGGATCTATTGCCGGTAATTTCTTTCGGCAAGAAGAGCTCCTCCGACGATGAGCGCAAACATCAGGACTTCGTCGCGCGGATGACCTCCAAGGGCTACACCGAAAAGCAGGTACGCCTGCTGGTGGACTGGTATATGCGTTATCGCAAGCATCATTAGGGGCACCAGGCCGTCACGGAAAAGAGTAACGGCCCACACTCCCCTCAGCCACAATATTCTGCCCGCAGTTGCGGGCATTTTTAACAGCGGCCCGATCATTGCCGTGGTGCGGCAGATATACCGCACCATTTTGGTGCACCCCTTGATTCAGACGCCGCGTCGCGATCCATAATCCGTACACTTTCCCATTGTTAGCCTTGCTTGCACATTTATTGCTTAGCTCCATTGAGGTAATCAACGGGGCAAGCTGCCCTATATCTGACAGGAAAGAAGGAGTGACAAGATGCAGAAGGGAGCGATACACAAAATTTCTGTGGGGGCGCCGTGGGTCGGCGCATTAGCCCTGTTAGCCAGCCCGCTGGCCCAGGCCGACACCACCCCGCCCTTTAACAGCGGCGATACGGCATGGATGCTGAGTTCCACGGCTCTGGTGCTGCTCATGACCGTCCCCGGCCTGGCCCTCTTTTATGCAGGCATGGTGCGCAAGAAAAATGTCCTGGCCACAGCGGCGCAGAGTTTCGCCATCACGGCACTGATTTCCGTACTGTGGATGATCATAGGCTACTCACTGACCTTCACCTCGGGTAATGCTTTCATGGGCGGGCTGAGTCGCCTTTTTCTCAACGGCATGGGCCTGGATTCCGCCAATGGTCTGGCCCCCACCATCCCGGAATCCGTCTATATGACCTTTCAGATGACCTTTGCCATTATCACCCCGGCACTGATTGTCGGCGCCTTTGCCGAGCGGATGAAGTTCTCTGCCCTGCTCTGGTTCACCGGCCTCTGGTCACTGCTGGTCTATGCGCCCATCGCGCACATGGTCTGGGGTCCCGGCGGCTGGCTGGCTGCGGATGGTGTCCTCGACTACGCGGGCGGCACGGTGGTGCATATCAATGCCGGTATTGCCGGTCTGGTCGCGGCGCTGGTCATGGGCAAAAGGATCGGTTACCGGCATGATGCCATGCACCCCAACAACCTGATGTACACCATGATCGGCGCCTCCCTGCTCTGGGTTGGCTGGTTCGGCTTCAACGCCGGCTCGGCCGTGGCCGCCAGTGACCGCGCGGGGATGGCCATGGCTACCACCCAGATTGCCACCGCCGTGGCCGCCCTTTCCTGGATGTTTGCGGAATGGCTGGCGCGCGGCAAACCGACGGTGCTGGGCATGACTTCCGGCGCAGTAGCCGGTTTGGTCGCCATCACCCCCGCCTCAGGCTTTGTCGGCCCCATGGGCGCACTGTGGATCGGCCTTGCGGCGGGCGCCATCTGCTTCTGGGCTGCGGTCTATCTGAAGAACCGGCTGGGTTACGACGATTCTCTGGATGCCTTCGGCGTCCACGCCATCGGCGGCATCATCGGCGCATTGCTGACCGGTGTCTTTGCCGTGAAGGCCATCGGCGGTACAGCGGGTGTGCTGGAAGGGAATACCGGACAACTGCTCATTCAGGCGACAGGTGTTGGTGTCACGATTGTCTATGATGCCATCGTCAGCTTCATCATCCTCAAGGCCATCGACTGGACCCTGGGTCTGCGCGTCAAAGGCGAGCAGGAACGGGAGGGACTGGACATTACCCAGCACGGTGAGCAAGTGTACGAGTAAGCCGTGACCCGGCGGATTGCCCATGGGGGCTCCGCCGCAACCATCTGCCCCATTTTAGGTCATAATGGAGTGAAGCGTCGCTAACCAGGAGTCTGCCATGAGCATGATCATCGACCGGCGCAGTTCCGGAACCCGATCCACGGCCAATCAAGACCGTCTGCAAAGACGTGTTCGCGCCCGGCTCAAGGTCGCTGTCGAAAAGATGGCACGCTCCGGCTCCATTGAAGACCTGGCCAACGCCAACCAACCTATTTCCATCCCCACCCGCGATCTCCATGAACCCAGCTTTCGTCGCGACCTCAGCGACGCCTCCTGGGAGCGGGTGTTACCCGGCAACAAGGCGTATCAGCGCGGCGACGAAATCAATAAGCCCGAAGGAGGTGGTCGCTCCGGTAAAAGCCGCGAGGGCTCACCCGACGGTCTGGGTGACGACGAAGTGGCCATCGTCCTCTCCGCCGACGAATTTCTTGATCTGCTCTTCGACGGGCTGGCCTTACCCAACCTGCGCAAGACCGCGCAGGGAGATATCCAGGCAGAGCAATGGCGGCGGGCGGGTTTCATCAAAGATGGCAGCCCCTCCCGCATGCACGTTGGGCGCACCATGCGTGCCGCCCGTGCCCGCCGCCTCGCCCTGCGTGCCGGCAAGCGCCGTGAATTGCAGGACCTGCTGGACGCCCGCGGCACACTGCAGGAAGAGATTCAGGACCGCCTCGCGCAGAAGCAGGATGTCTCCGTGGAGCGGGAGCGCCTCAGCGAACTGGAGCGCCAGATTGCCGCCCTGGAACGCAAAATTAAAGCCATTCCCTTCATTGACGAGGCGGACTTGCGCTTCGCCCACATCGACCAGCAGCCCCACCCCATTACCAATGCGGTAATGTTCTGTGTGATGGATGTGTCCGGCAGCATGGGCGAGAAGGAAAAGGATCTGGCCAAACGCTTCTTCCTGCTGCTGTATCTGTTCGTGCATCGCCACTATCAGGCGGTGCAGATCATCTTCATCAAGCACCACAGCACCGCCTCGGAGTGCAGCGAGCAGGCCTTTTTTGGTGCCCGCGAGGGAGGCGGCACGCTGGTCTCACCAGCCATCGCCCTGACCGAGGAAATCATGCAGCAACGTTTTCCGCCAGACCGCTGGAATGTCTATCTGGCGCAAGTATCTGACGGCGACAATTATTTTGCCGACAATGCAGTAGTGGAAGAGCATCTTATGAATCTATTGCCACGCTTGCGCAACCTCTTTTATCTGGAGGTCAACCGTGACAGTGAGAGTGATCTGCTGCAACTGTACGAAGCCATTGCTCAGGATTTCCCGGAACTGATCACCGCCCGCGCCAGCGATCGCGAGGATATCTATCCGCTCTTCCGTACCCTCTTTGCCACTGAGGAGATGCCGAGCCATGTCTAAATTCCTCTTTACCGACAACGACTGGACATTCGCGCGGATTGACGCCGTCACCGAAGCCATCGCGGCCATCGCGGCCGAAGAACTCCAGCTCGACACCTACCCCAATCAGTTAGAGATCATCAGCGCCGAGCAGATGCTCGATGCCTACGCCTCCATCGGCCTGCCGGTCTATTATGCCCACTGGTCCTTCGGTAAGCAGCGCGCCATCGAGTCCGGGCAGTATCGGCGCGGCGAGATGGGCCTGGCTTATGAACTGGTGATCAACAGCAACCCCTGCATCAGCTACCTCATGGAAGAAAACACCATGACCATGCAGACCCTGGTCATCGCCCACGCTGCCTACGGGCATAATGCCTTCTTCAAAAACAACGTATTCTTTCAGCAGTGGACCGATGCCGAGGGCATTCTCGACTACCTGGAATTCGCCCAGCGCTACATCGCCCATTGCGAGGAGCGCTACGGTATCGACGCGGTGACCGACGTGCTGGACGCCGCCCACGCCATCAGTCGCAATGGCGTGGATCGCGCCCGCCGCCCGCGCCAGCTCTCGGCGCGCGAGGAAGAGCAGCGGCGCGAAGAACGCGAGCGTTATCTGCAGCAACAGCTCTCGGAACTCTGGCGGACACTGCCCCCGCACAGCGCCGCTCAACCCGCAGCATCTGCCAGCTTTCCACCCGACCCGCAAGAAAACCTGCTCTACTTCATCGAAAAAAACGCCCCGCACCTGGAAGGCTGGAAACGGGAAATTCTGCGCATCGTCCGCAAGATCGCCCAGTATCTCTATCCCCAGGGGCAGACCAAGATCATGAACGAGGGCTTCGCCTGCTTCGTGCATTATTATATCCTGCACAGCCTGCATGCCAAGAAGCTGGTGACCGACGGCACCCTGCTGGAATTTTACGCCAGCCACACTGCTGTCACCTTCCAGCCAGACTTTGATGATCCGCGCTACAGCGGCATCAACCCCTATGCCCTCGGTTTTGCCATGTTCCAGGACATCAAACGGATTTGTCTGACGCCCACGGACGAAGACCATCGGTGGTTCCCCTTTGCCGGGGATCCCGACTGGCGCAAGCATATCCACTTCGCCATGCGCGAATTCCGCGATGAGAGCTTTGTCCTGCAATATCTCTCACCCAAGGTCATGCGGGATCTGCATCTCTTTGCCCTGAGCAACGATCCCAGTGCTACGACGTACTGGGTGAGTGCCATCCATGATGACTCCGGCTACCAGTATCTGCGCCAGGTGTTAGCCCAACAAATCGCCGAAAGCACCCGCCCGCCGGACATTCAGATCGTGTCCGTGGATCGCTGGGGCGATCGCCATCTGCGTTTGCGGCAGATGGATACCCAACCCCTCGCCCAGGATGAAGCCCAGAAAACCCTCAGCTTTGTTCATAGCCTCTGGGGATATGATGTTCACCTGGATATGGAAGACCTTTCCCTGAGCGAGCCGCTCACCTCCTGAGGGTGGATACTCTGCAACTTCCAGCATACCGCACCATAGCAGTGCACAACGCATTATTATGGTGCAACTCGCCGCTTAGCACCTCGATTATTTTACTAAACACATTGATTTTTAACTCGTTATAAATTGGCATCAAGTTTGCTAGAAGCTCCCTGCAATTTCATACAATAGGGAGAGGCAAACATGAAGGTTTCGAAAAACGGTTATCGTTATAAAATCATCTCGCTGGCAATGCTCGCGGCACTACCCATGATGATTGAGACCGGCCACGCATCGCCACTGGCACTGCCCAGCCCGCTAACCTTTGAGGCGGGTCCACTGGGTAAACTCAACGTGCAAGGTGTGGCAAGCGGCTATGGCGTCTGGCAGGACAACAAGTTCGCCCCCACCACTTCCGGCCCGGCAAACACTCCGGCAACGAAATCTGCGTCCGCCGACATCAGCAACGGCATGGTCATCATCCAGAAGAACACCGGACTCGTGCAATTTTATCTGCAGGCAGGGGCGTATAACGTCATGACCCTGGGCTCCAACTATTTCTCCACCGGCACCTTCACCCAGAACACCTTCGGTGCCCTGCCCGTCGGCTATGTCGAGATCGCGCCGACCGACAACTTCAATATCCAGATTGGCAAGCTCTATACCCTGATCGGTGCCGAATACACCTATAGCTACCAGAACTGGAACATTGAGCGCGGCTTGCTCTGGGGCCAGGAGAATGCGGTCAACAAAGGTATTCAAGCCAATTATACCGCAGGTCCGGTCACTGCATCGGTATCCTGGAATGATGGCTTCTACTCGAATCGCTTCAACTGGGTGACCGGCATGTTGACCTGGGCGATTAACAAACAGAACAGTGTGTTCTTCCAGGGTGGCGGGAATCTGGGACAGACCGATTATGCCTACTCCTCCATCGCTACCACACCGTTGCAGAATAACGAAAGCATCTTCGACGTAGGTTACACCTATAGTGGCAGCAGCCTGTCGGTCACGCCTTACGTGCAGTATACCAGCGTGCCGGCCGGCGCAATTCAGGCGCTGGGTGCTGGCACCAGAAAGACCAGTACCCTCGGTGCCGCTATCCTCGCCGATTACAGCCTGACGGACAAAATATCCGTCGCCGGTCGGGTGGAGTACATCAGCAACTCCGGCACCGCTACAGATGGTGCGGCCAACCTCACCGGCTTCGGCCCCGGCTCCCATGCCTGGTCGCTGACCGTGACGCCGACTTACCAGGACGGCGGCTTTTTCGCTCGGGCTGAGCTGTCTTATGTCGCTGCTACCATGCCAAGCAATACGGGTTTCTCGGGCACCAACGGCCTTGCCCAGACCCAACTCCGTGGCATGCTCGAAACCGGCTTCATGTTCTAACCCCCGGGGGCTTTGTCCCCGGGATGTTCCAACCCTGTGCAAGAGGTGTCGTCATGAAACTGATTACTGCCATTGTCAAACCCTTCAAGCTCGATGATGTCCGTGAGGCATTGTCAGCTGTCGGGATCCAGGGCCTGACGGTTACCGAAGTCAAAGGCTTCGGGCGCCAGAAAGGTCATACTGAACTCTACCGCGGCGCTGAATACGTGGTGGATTTTCTCCCCAAGGTAAAAATCGAGGCGGTAATCAGTGATGACGCCGTCGACCAGGCCGTTGAGGCCATCGAAAAGGGCGCCCGCACCGGCAAGATTGGTGACGGTAAAATCTTTGTCTCCGAAGTCCTGGAGGCCATCCGTATCCGCACCGGCGAATCCGGTAATGATGCGCTGTAATCACTTATAACCGTTTTACAACCGCTCCGAAATCCTTATAGGGAGGAATTTCTTCATGTCAGTAGCTTGGCTTAATACCGGCGACAATGCGTGGCAGCTTACCGCAGCAACTGTCGTTGGCTTGCAAAGTGTTCCCGGGCTCGTCGTCCTGTACGCGGGCATCGTTAAGAAGAAGTGGGCTGTCAACTCCGCTTTTATGGCTTTTTACGCCTTCGCTGCCGTTTTGATTGCCTGGGTTCTCTGGGCTTATAACATGGGCTTCGGTAATCAATGGTTCCCTTTCGTCGGCACGCCACATCCTATCATCAGCATGCAAGATGAACTCAAACAGGCGCTCATTCCGGCATCAAACACCAGCGCCGCTTTCCCCATGTCTACCATGGTGTATTTTCAGTTCGTTTTTGCCGCCATTACCTTGATAATCATGGCCGGCGCATTCCTCGGGCGCATGAGTTTCAAGGCATGGATGATTTTCGTGCCCTTGTGGCTGACCTTCTCCTACACTGTCGGCGCCTTCAGTCTCTGGGGTGGTGGCTTCCTCTCGAGCCTCGGAGTCATCGACTATTCCGGTGGTTATGTCATTCATCTCTCTGCCGGTGTCGCGGGCTTTATCGGTGCAGCGGTCATTGGCCCCCGTCTGGCGCGTGACCGGGAAAACTTTCAGCCCAACAACGTATTGCTGATGCTGGTAGGTGCCGGTATTCTCTGGCTCGGCTGGAACGGCTTCAACGGTGGTGATCCTTACGCCGCGAGTCGTGATGCGGGTGTCGCGGTTCTGAACACCAACATCGCCACAGCGGTCAGCGTCATTATGTGGACCATCATGGATATCTTCTACTTCAAGAAGCCATCCGTCATCGGTGCCGTACAGGGCATGATCACCGGGCTGGTGGCTATCACCCCGGCCGCCGGCGTAGTCGATGGTTACGGTGCGATCGCCATCGGCATCGCCTCAGGCATTATCCCCTGGCTCAGTATGAACCTGCTCGGCAAAACCGCACTTTTCCGCAAGGTGGATGACACTCTGGGTGTCTTTCATACCCATGCGGTGGCGGGTTTACTCGGTGGTGTCATGACCGGTTTACTGGCGACCAAGGCGGGTTGTGCAGCTTTCGCCTTGAGCACGCCGGGCGGCGCTATCGAGGGAAACTGGCATCAGGTCTGGCTACAACTCATCGGTGCAGCGTTCATCATCGTGCTGAATATCGTAGTGACGTACATTCTGCTCAAGCTCATCAGCCTGATCGTGCCACTACGTATGTCCGAAGAAGAACTGCTGATCGGCGATGATGCGATCCACGGCGAGGAAGCCTACGCCTTCTATGGCGATGGTGAACGTCGACCAGTGGCTGGGGACTGAACTCCACTCACACTTCAACCTCCTTACACACGGCGGTTACCCGCCGTGTTTTTTCCCTGATTATTCACTTAATAAACTATAAATATTTTAACGTGTAGCGTTTTCTATCAGCCACGCAATCATAATAAACAGAAGAAACAGTTTACAGAAACCATACGGATATTATGTTTTTTCACATATTGACACCTTGTCGAATTGCTCTAAATAACATTATAAGGCTAGGCATCAGGACTAACATGGCCTCCTTATCTGGAGAAATGCACGCCATAAGTTAACACATAATACCATGTATTGATGACTTTTATATCCCAGAGAAAACCTGTCCCCAGCCCAACAACAAGCGTCTCGTTTTACTGAGGATCATATGGAAAACGTAAAGCTCTCCGAACGTGTTCCTGTTGGTGCATTCTACCGAACCAACATAGAAGCGGTAGAAGATGTACGCAGCAGATACTTCATCGCACTATCGATTCCCGCATTTTTACTCATCATGACCGGGATCGGCACGTGGGAGTCATTAGCCTTCCACGCGCGATCCGCGACCTCATTTCACCAGTATGAGCACTACTTGGGGGCGCTCACCAAAATTGAAGAGGGTCAAAGTTCAGCAACACAGGCCCTTCAGGAGCTTGCCGACCAGACAGCGAACTCAAGAACCAACAGTAGCGGCCAGTATCTATCAAGTTTTGAAAAGAAAATAGCATACAATCAGCCATTAAATACTGCCTTATCCAATCTATTACATGGCAACAATGGAAATATTCCACTAATACGTGAACAACTGAAAGCAGCCGCGTACCATTATCAAGAAATCGAAAAACAGTACTTCAGCTATGCTCAATGGTTCCTATCAGGAGGCGGAACGCTCATTTTTTTATCACTGATATATGTTTGGTTCGGTATTTTACAACCCATCGGCAAGCAAGGCCGAGAGCGTGCGCTTGCCCTAGCCCGTGCCGGTGAGTTCAATGAGGATGTCATTAATACTTCACGGGTAATCATCCTGGTGATCGATGCAGAGGGCAACGTCGTTCTCGCTAATCATTATTTTCAAACGCTTTTGCAATGGCCTCGCACACAAATAGTCGGCCACCATTTACTGGATCGTCTATTTCTTCCGCAAGATCACGAAACCATGCTAACGCTACTAAATGCGGGCAATCCAGAGCAGATTCTGGAACTCCCTATACTCAATTCCGCTGGTGCCCAACTGATCATGGCGTGGACTGTGACGCCGGTACGCGATGTTACCGGCGAGGAACTCTTGCGGGTTGCCATGGGCGTGAACGTCACCGAACGGGCAGCCGCCGAACATGCACAACAAGTTGCCCTGCTCAAGGCGCAGTCATTGAGTGATCGTCTACAAGACGAGGCACAACAAGCTGCCGAATTACATACGGCTTTTCTCGGCCCAGAGCAGATCGCACTGCCAGGCCTGTCCGGTATCGCCGCCAGTATCACCAGCTCGGAAGTAGGCGGTGACTATCTGGATTGCTATACCACCAAAGAAACATCCGTGCTGGTACTCGGGGATGTGAGCGGACATGGTCTCGCGGCCGGGAGCATCGTGGCTGTCGCAAAAACAGTTATCAACCAATTACGGGCTGATGGTATTGGGCGTCCAGATCAAGTGCTTAGGCAGCTCAATAATGCCATTCTTAATACCGCACAGGGATTGCGTCTAATGACCATGATCTGCGCGGCCGTAGATTTTCGCCACGGCATTCTGTACCTCGCCAATGCGGGGCAGCAATTTCCCTATCTCCAAAAACCGGATGGGCAGTGGGAAATGCTTGAAATTGGTGGCCTTCCACTAGGCCAGGAATTAAATCCCGACATCTCCACAAGCGAATGGGACATGCCACTAGGAAGTCGACTGATCCTCATCAGTGATGGATGGGTTGAAGAAAACGCACCGGATGGAACGCCATTTGGCTATGAACGATTGGAACAAGCACTCGAAGAATTTTCTACTTTAGATGACAACCAATTGCGTGACGCACTAATCGCCAGACTGGTTAGATTCTGTGAACGGGATACTTTTGATGATGATTTAAGCATCATCGTTGTGCACCATAACGAGCGTTATCCCGCAGTGTCTGAATGGCGTTCAGAACAACCACTGGAACTCATCAGAATATCTCAGGATTACTACGCCAATAAGACCATTTCCCCGCGCCTGTCACGCCAACATATCGTACTGTTTGCTGAACATGAATGGCAAAATCTGCTTCCACGGATGAGTCAGGATGGAATACGTCGGATACTAATTCCAGGAAACCCATTCCTGCAAGAAATGGGCTGGGATAATCTCCTTAATGCCCACAGGGAAACCGACAACGAGTTGTCACTCTATCTGCATATTGATACTCCTCTCCAATTACCTATCACCACTTCGACAGATAAACTGGGGGTTATTTCGTCCTTGGCGTCCTGGCTGGCAGAGACTGACGTGCGCGATGACTGGATCGATGTTTGCACACTCGTCGCCGATGAGCTCCTCGAAAATGCACTTTATGCCGCACCACGAGATGCACGAGGACAAGCCATTCATTCAAAGGGCGTAGATCGTATACTTAACGAAGATGAACATATCAGTCTACATATGGGTCGTCGAAACAATATTCTCGCCATTCAAATGAGAGACAACTGGGGCACATTGACACCCTCAATATTATTACAACGCCTGGGCGCACACATTCAAGGTCATGGACTCATCGCCAATCAGGGAGGCGGTGGATTATATTTGTTGTGGCGTTTTTCTGACTATATGCAAATTCGTGTTTTCCCCGGGCGAGAAACACGCGCGACATTATTCTTCGATCTGAATCATCCACCGCACGAAGATCACTATTCCGCATTCCAATTTCTTTATCACAGTGACATTTGCGAGGCAAATTCATGACTACCTTTGAAATCATCACTCAAAGCTCGGCCGATGATCCAGCCATTTACCGTCTGCGCGGCGTCATTGACGCCGCCGCTAAATCACACATGGACTCCCTGCTTGCCATAAACAAGTCGGCCATTCTGGATTTCACTGAAGTTTCACGCATCAACTCCATGGGTTTAGCCATTCTCCTCAACATCTTGAAACAACTTCACGGTAACAGACTACCCATCGCGGTCGAGGGGATGAATCGCATGACGGCGATGCTGTTTAAAATGACCGGATTGAATCAATACCTGACAAATCATGCAGCCGCACCCGAGGTTGCTCATGTAACATTAAATACCGCAACTACCGCTTCGTCCATGCAAAACAGTCCGTCACCAAAAACTCCATCGCGGAACGATCATTGGCGATTTTCCGTGAGTCTGCAGGAGCGTACTCAGTTAGAAGGGTGGTACTTTCTCAATACCCATCTTCAGAAAAAATGGGGACGCTCTATACGACTAGAGCCCCATTTCGGCGCGCTGGAACAGGGCGACACGGCTCCATCAGACTCTGCGGACATAGTGTTTGCCTCACCTTTTGCTGTATGCGAACTCATTCAAATGGGTTTTTCACCATTACTTGTACCTTGCGCAAACCCCGAAGAGGCAGTCGTCATTTGCCGAAAAAATGACGAGAGAACCACATTTAGTCAGTTCTCTCGCCCCAAAGTCATTACCGACAGAATGGACAGCTACGCCTACTTGCTAGGTAGACTGCTCATGGATGAATCAGGCTTTTCATCGGACAGTGCCAACTACTTGTTTGTCGGTAATGATATCAAGTCCGTGCAGATGTTATTACGAAGCATGGGTGACATTGCCATTTTACCACGGCAAACCTTTTACGGACTTTCGTCCATAACTCAAGATGAGTTGAAAGTCATGGATGAGAGCCAAACGGACTTTGCTTATCATGCATTATGCTTGTCCTCGCACCGAAGATCAGATGCTACGGCGATCATCAACCTCTTCATTTCTCTACAAGATGAAATAAAGGGCCAGGAGATACTCAGAGGGCTTGGCATTCGTGGCTGGCGTGAGCCAGCATCCGAAGAGATAAACATGTTGACCGCGGTGTACCAAAAATATGTGGGATAGTGGGTAACATTAATAACAAATTTTCACAGTCATAACACCTTCATTTTTATCAAGGATCAATAAAACTTAGCGGAGAACCATCATGTATCTAGAACATCCATCTTATTTGAGTCCTGGCGATACTGCGTGGCAGATAACTGCAGCCACACTCGTGGGGTTACAGAGCGTTCCGGGGTTGGCCATTCTTTATGGCGGTATCGTCAAGAAGAAATGGGCGCTCAATTCCGCGATGATGGTCTTTTACGCCTTTGCTGCCGTTCTGATTACGTGGATGCTCTGTGGGTTTAGCATCGCTTTCGGCAGTCCTGTGCACCTGGGCCCCGGAATACTTTCGGGACTATTTGGTTGGCCCCGCCCCGTCATGTCCGCCATCGACAGCATCGGCCAAGCCAACATCCCACTATTGAATGGCATCATGCCTGCCTTTGCCTTTCCACAGTCCGCATTGATTTACTTTCAATTCGTATTCGCTGCCATTACCCCAATTCTGCTTGCTGGCGGCGTTCTTGGACGAATGAACTTCAAAGCATGGATTATTTTTGTACCAATATGGTCCGCGCTCGTTTATTCAGTGGGCGCCTTCATGCTCTGGGGTGGTGGCTGGTTAGCGCAACTCGGAGCCGTTGATTACTCCGGAGGTTACGTCATCCACGTCGCTGCGGGTATTTCAGGATTCGTAGCGGCGGCGGTGATTGGACCGCGACTTTTTGCAGACCGGGTGGATTTCCCTCCGAACAATCTCATTATGGCCATGGCGGGAGCCGGTCTTTTGTGGCTTGGCTGGAATGGATTTAACGGCGGCGATCCTTACTTCGCCAATCAGGACATGGCCGCTGCCGTGATCAATACCAATCTCGCCACGGCGGCGGCATTGCTGACCTGGCTGTTCATGGACATGGCGTTTCTCGGCAGAGCGTCTATGGTGGGGGCCATCAATGGCATGATTTGCGGATTGGTCGCTATCACACCGGCCGCGGGTTTCCTGAATGGTTGGGGTGCACTGATTCTTGGCGTAACCGCCGGTATGGTTCCCTGGATTACCATGAACAAGATAGGACCAAAAACATGGCTGAGTAAGGTTGACGATACGCTTGGCGTATTACACACCCACGCCGTTGCCGGTGCCGTAGGTGGATTGATGGTGGGTCTTCTCGGCGATCCACGCATGGTCCTGTACTACGGAGCGGGCAAAACATCGGACATATCCGTAGATGGGTTACTCTATGGCGGTGGATTCTCGCAACTCTGGCATCAATTGATTGCTCTCGTGGTAATCGTGGGATATAACCTCGTTATGACGTTCGTCATTCTGAAACTGATAGGGGTGTTCATCCCTCTGCGCATGAGTGACGCGGATTTAGAGGTCGGTGACTACGCCATACATAAAGAGGATCCCATTCCGGGAGTCATGGGTGCGCCCATCGAGAATCTGGTGCCGAATAAACCCGCATGGGATGGTCCCGATACGGTCGGGCCAGCGACTCACTACCCGCCGGTTGGTACGGATTAGTTGATGGCTTAACCCTGCTGTTGCAGAACCGCAGAGGACTTAAGATGATTCCCGATTCTGTTCTGAACCGATTACAACATCTGGTGCGCGTCTACGAATTCAGTACATTTTTCGAGGAAACGGCTAGGCTAGCCGCAGACCTGATGGAGGCCGATGGCGCCGCCTTCATCGTCCACGAAGATCATAACCTGCGTTACCTGTTTTTTCATGGCCTACCCACGAGCTATTCAGAACTGTCGAAGCACGTTTTTCCAGACGACCGCGGAAACAGCGGTGCCGTACTACGGACGGACCGCGCCATTTATGTGCCGGATTATCCACACAGCGCCCACGCCATGCCGGAGTATGTAGCTACTGGGTTACAGGCAAGCCTCGCCCTCCCCGTCCACGGCCCCCAGGGTGCCAGTGGCATCCTGGCTGTTGCCTGGTTCCGCCCGGCGCCCGCAGAGCTCGCTGAAAGCACTTTGCACCTGGCACAATTATTGGCCGATATGCTAGGCGCCGCGTGGTACCGGATGGGTATTGAGCTGCACCTGGAACAGATTGCCACTCAGGATACCCTCACCGGTGTACCCAATCGCTACCAACTCGAAGAGCGCCTGAACATCGCCTGTGCCCGCGCGCTGCGTGATCAACGCATCCTCGCCATTGTTTTATTGGATATTGATGGCTTCAAGGAAGTGAATGACAGCTTAGGGCACAGAGCGGGGGATCGTCTGCTGCGGGAAATTGTGACTCGCCTGCATGATGTGCTGCGTGCCAGTGATACCATCGTCCGCCTGGCCGGTGACGAGTTCATACTGCTGCTGGAAAAACTGCACAGCCCGCGCGATCTGGAAGATGTACTCCAGCGCATTCTGCTGGCGCTCAACATTCGCATCGGGGTAGATAATCAGCAGGTTGGTATAACCGCCAGCGCTGGCGTCACCACTTATCCGCATGATAACGTCGATCCCGTTGAGCTTATCCACCATGCGGACCAGGCGGTCTATCGCGCCAAGGCGTCGGGTGGGAATTGCTGGAGCTATTACGATCATGCAGATGATGACCGTCGGCGCTCCGCCCAACACCTGCGCGGCGAACTGGAACGCGCGCTGTCAAAACAGGAGTTTGTCCTCTACTGGCAGCCTATCATCGACATGCAGAGCGGTCTTTGCGTTGCTGCAGAAGCATTGATCCGCTGGCAGCACCCTGAGCGCGGTCTGCTCCTGCCCGACAGTTTTCTGGACGTCGCGGAGAACTCTACGGTCATGCAGCGCATCGGGGCGTGGGTTATCCATAACGCTTGCCAACACGGCGAGGCCTGGGCCAAGCAGGGCATACTCCTAGACATCCAGATCAACCTCGCTGCTCGCCAGGTAGAAAATCATCGTTTCTGCGACGACTTACGCCGTGCACTGGCGAGCTGCCCCGCTCTGCCCACAGAGCGCATCTGCCTGGAACTGGTTGAACGCATCGCCCTGCGCGATATTGCCAAAACCACCAGACTGATCAGTGACTGCCAGAGCCTTGGTGTGCGCTTCGCCCTCGATGACTTTGGAACCGGGCCCGCCGCACTGCAATACCTGCTTGAACTCGGCTGCAACCAAATCAAAATCGACCACAGCTTCGTCATCCCCATGACCGGGAGTCAACGTCACCAACGGATGATTCAGGCCATGATCCAGATGGCCCATGCACTTGGCGTAACCGTCACCGCCGAAGGCATCGAGAACATGGAGAGCGCCGAACTCCTGCGCCAGATGCGGGCGGACCGAGGGCAGGGATATGGCATCGCCATGCCTATGCCGGCATCAGATTTTGCCACATACTGGCTACAACACACCGCTGCGGAACAGCCTGCAACATGACGAAGATTCTCGTTCTGCAACACCATCCGGAAGAAGGGCTGGGTAGCCTGCAACATATTCTTGCGGCACAGGGGCACCAAACGGAAGTGCATCGCCTTGATCTGGGCGTCCCGGTTCCCGATCGTCTGCTTGGCTATGGCGCCTTAATCATCATGGGCGGACCCATGAGCGTCCACGATACGGGCCGGTACCCGTGGCTACTCTCCGAGCAACAAATTATCCGCCGGGCAGTTGGCGAAGAATTCCCCGTTCTGGGACACTGCCTCGGCGGGCAACTGATTGCCCGTGCGCTGGGCGGCCAGGTAACCCCTAACCCGGATGGCCCGGAAATCGGCTGGTGGCCGGTCACCAAAACCCTGGAAGCAATGAGCAGCGACTGGTTAGCAGGGCTTCCCGACTCGTTTACACTCTTTCACTGGCATGGCGAAACTTTTTCCCTGCCATCCGGTGCGGTACCGCTGCTCTCCAGCGACTTTTGTACCCAGCAGGCCTTCGCTATTGGGAAACACTGTCTGGCACTTCAGAGCCATCCGGAAGTCACCCCCGCCATGGTGCAGGCCTGGACGAAAAGCATGGCGGATGACCTGCAGCAAACCGGTGCAGGCGTACAACGCAGCAGGACTATTCACGACCATCTGGAGCACCGATGTGAAGAGTTGCTGGGCAGCGCCACGGCAATCTACCGCCCGTGGCTGGAGCAGTTGCGCTGACAGCACAGTGTCGCCCAATCTTGATGATCATCTCCGCGGTCAGCAAACGGTGCGACGCCATGACCTCCGTCGGATCACCGACAGCGGTCGGGTGGTCGTCGCCCCCGCAAGTCACTATGTCACATTCAAGGCCGTGCGATGGCCTGCCCAACATACTGTCCCATCCAGTGTTCTATCTCTTCCACCTCACGGAGGTGTCCATAAAGGCCTATGCGTGCCGAGAATTTAGTGACTGCGGCGCCTTTGGTCCGCAGGGTGATAAGAATGGCGTTACCTTCTGAATCATACCCATGCACTTCGACAGTATCGGGGCTGACCTGCTTGGACCCGGTAAACTGCATCCCCGCCTGAGGTAAGGCTTTCTCAGCCGCGGCAGCAACCACGCCGAGCGATGCTGGGTAATAAGTATAATACGGCACCGGGTTAACTTGCGGGGCCCAACTGGCTGCACATCCACTCAGCCCAAGAGCCAGCACCGCAGAGGCCGCCGCGAGGCGTGATGATAAGGTCATAGCACATTCTCCATAGCAAACCACGAGATCGGTCCGGGGAGTGGACCATCGCTCCATACTATACCGCAAAAAATGGCGGCGGGGATTCATCCTGCAAAGCCCAAAGATGGTGAAAGATAGGAGACACGCTGCCCGGAACTGCCATTGCGATCAGTAAAGTACTGTACCTACTTGACTACACTAGCATCCTTGTGGAGCTTGGCACCATAATAAGCACCTTAATACTATATACGAGGAGATAATGACCATGAAGACAGCACGCTGGTTAATGATTGCAACATTACCCCTTGCATTGGTGGGCTGCGCGAATAATCCCTATGCCAGCAATAGCACCACGGCGAATACGGCGGGGGGTTCCCTGCTCGGTGCTGTAGCCGGCGCAGTCATCGGCAACCAGACGGGTTCCCCGCTGGCGGGCGCCGCCATCGGCGCAGGGTTAGGCGGGCTTGCCGGTTATGGCATCTCTAAAAGCCAACAACAGGCACCGGCACCACAACAGCCCGGTTACTATGCAGCTCCGCAGGGCAGTGTACCGTGCCCCGCCGGCTATGTGTGCAGACCGACGGCACCGCAATATCAGCAGGCACCCGCCTGTCCGCCAGGATATACCTGCTACCATCGATAAACATGAAGCATGGCGGTAGCCCAAACGTCCGGCAGGCGCCCCGCTGCCACGTAACTATAGTGGCGCCTGGATGGCATTGCAGAATAAAGGAAACGCTGCTGGAATTCCGACAGGACCGGGATGGCCCATAGCAGCAGAAGTATCTGCCATACATATCGTTTGCCGACATTTTTCATTGATTGCTTGAGAATAAACGGCCAAGCATCAGCTCTACTTGAATTTTCTGGAAAGCATGGCCTAGAATGCAAAGGTCTTTCCAGACGGAGGCCATGCATCAGCATGTGCGTACGATACCATCTTCAGATTTTCAGACTGGGGGCTTTCGGCTTTGCCGCCGCAGCACTTGCGGGCTGTGCGAGTGTGCCCAGTCACATGGTCGGCACGTCAGGCGGTGGCTACGGTTCGGCGATGGTGGGCTCTGCCTATTCCACCGGGCAGGATTGCCATGCGCCAGCGCCAAACTTCCATGCTGCCTACAATCAACCTTACGAAATAAATGGATATTGGTATCATCCTATGCGTAGCGATGCGCGCTTTTCCGAAAATGGAATCGCCTCATGGTACAACCAGCAATCCTCCAGTGCTGTAACCGCCATGGGCACCGCTTTTCATGCCCGGCAAATGACAGCCGCGAGCCGAACGCTACCGCTGCCCTCCTGCGTACGCGTCACCAATCTGAAGAACGGGCGCAGCGTCGTCGTGCTGGTCGATGATCGCGGTCCCTTCGTGAGTGGTCGCATCATGGATATGTCCTATGGTGCCGCCAGCCAGTTGGGTATGCTCAACCAGGGCACAACGCCGGTACACATTCAGGTGATTCCCAGCAGTCCAATCCCCAGCACACCGCCTCCTCAAGTGCTGCCTGTGGTACAACGTACCGCGTCCAGGATGGCGCCCGTGCCAATCTTGCACACGCCGATAGCGATGCCGGCGGTACCCGCCTATTCACCGTCTTCCACTGCCAGCGCCAACCTGATGGCTGTAGTGGATGACACTTTTTCCAACGGCCCGAAACACGCCGCATCTGCCGGCGTCCAGAAAGTCCCCCCTGCTCCTATTCCACCACGCCGGGAAGCCGCCACCCACATCTTAAGGCAGTGGCGGCAAGCACCACGGTCCGAGCAAGTATATCTGGAAACGGCAAGCCCCATGCAACTGCAGACTGCTATCCGCGAGCGCAGCAAACTGCAAGATTTCGGGATCAGCACCGCGCATATGGTACCAGTATCCTCTACAACTGCGGGCGGGCTATATAAAATCAAAATCGGGCCGATGGCCCCTACCACCGCCCCGCAAGACTATGCGGCCAGCTTGCAACGCCTGCGCCTTGGCACCTTTGTCGTCAGCGCACAGGCGGGTTAAAAACATCCGCGCTCAATTTGCGTAAGGGCGGCGCCCGGCGCTCGCCGAGAATGGCCCAGACAATCAGGATGATCCAGGCAATGCCCGACCAGCCGAGCACGATGTTCAGCACCAATACCCACAGGAAATGTTCGTGATGCCGTGCAGCGGCAACAATGCTGGGGATGAAATAGATAAACAAACCGAATATGGCACCCAATAACCATACCACCATGTGCAAAAATATCGCCGCAATGCCCAATCCTATCAGGGCCAACACAACAATGCTTAGCGCCATTAAAGTACTCAAGCCTCAGCTCCTTCCGCCTTAGCGGTAAATAGTTTACTGATAATGGTATCTCCCACCAGTTCTTCACCACTGAGCGTCAGCGCCAGCAATTCACCGCCCAACACTTCCGGGGAAATAATAAGGTCCACACCAATTTGTCGGAGACGTTCAAGATTTTTACCGTCCTGAACCGCCGCCACGGTTTTACCGGGAATGGCCAACTCCTTGGCGGCAAGAACGATAAAGGCGTTTTCGCTATCGACAACCCGCAATGCAAGCACACCCAAGGCGCATTCTGCCCCCGCCTTACGCAAAACATCCAGCTCCGTTGCATCACCTATCATCAGGTCTTCCTTAGCCATCCACACATGCTCTGGCGTCACGGGAACCAGCACCAACGCCGGTAAATGCCGGGCACGTAAGGCGCGATAGGTATTTTGTGCCAACGCATTATCACCAATAATCAGATAATGGTTACGGTGAGCACGTTTTTTTTCTCCCATCAGCAGGTGCTGCATCCGGCCATTTACCAACGGTACAACGACCGCAGAAATAGAAGTTGCGAAAACGGTGATACCCAGGATGATGATGGAGATAACAAAAAGTCTGGCATCTTCGCTTTTCGGCACAATATCCCCATACCCCACGGTAGACATGGTAACCACGGCAAAATACAAGGCGCTCACCAGATTCTTGATAGGTGGCGAAAATCCTGCGCCCAACACGTAACTGCCCAGTACCGCATAACTCATCAGGAGCAAAATAGAAATCGCCGCAAAAAGCGTACCCGCCGCCAAGCTCGAACGTGCAAAATGACGTCTGAATAACAGCAACGACACCAGGATGACGGCATTAAAAATGATAACGCCACTCCACACATCACCATAGTGATGCCACAATATGGCCAGCATCGCTGCCGCCAACACCAACGTAATGGCCCAGGCAAAACGGGAGCGAAAGAGCAACCCGAAAGCCATCAGCAGCAGCACAAACCCAGCCACCACTTCGGGTACCGTACCCAAAGCCGACAACAGGGGCACCTGGGTCAGGCTCGTGGAGGGTGCGAGATCAGTCAGCTCAGGGAAGAGTTGTATGAGATGGGGCAATGCATCCAGTATGGCCAGCACACCCAGTAGTCCTACAGCAACAGCCATCGGTATCTGCGGAAACCATACATCCAGATGCAAAACTACCGGCGCCTTAGCCAGGAAGCGAAAAAATCGCTGCCGCAGCGATAGTTTCAGCACATCGGGGATTCTGATCATGAGCAGCCCCTCATTTTTGGAAACCAGACGTTGGTAAATTAGAAATTCGGCGAGATGATAAAACACCTCTCAGCCTGAACCTCATCCACTCAGAACTGTAGCATCCACGGGGCGCTGCAGCGACCCGCTCCACGCAAGACGGGAACACAGCGTAACGGTAAACGTTCCATAACTGCCCATCCACCGGATAAACCGCACAAAAAATCGCTCTTGACATTACACCGAGCTTCAATGTTTATCATGGACATATGGTAAGCTATATGTAGATTGTCAGCAGCCATCCGTAAACGTGGCTTAGCGGACTTTGCCGCGAAGAGATGCATTTCATGAAAGACGAAAAACGTGGGCACCTTGAGATTGGCATAGAGGGGATGACCTGTGCCTCTTGTAGTGCACGAGTGGAACGGGCGCTGGGCAAGCTGCCCGGCGTAACCTCGGCCAGCGTGAACCTGGCGACTGAGCGCGCCGAGGTGCTTTTCGACCCACAACGGCTCGATGCCGCCCGCATCGCCGAGGCGATCCATGCGACGGGCTATGCGCCAGTGACCGATGAGATCGATCTCGCGGTGGAGGGCATGACCTGCGCTTCCTGCGTGGGACGGGTGGAGCGCGCGCTCAGGCAGCAACCCGGAGTGCTGGAGGCGGCGGTGAATTTAGCTACCGAGCGCGCGCAGGTGCGCTATATCCCGGCGATGATCGGCATGGACGAACTGGCCACCGCCGTGAGCGCTGCGGGTTATGCGGCGCATCCCGCACAGGAATATGGGGAGCAGGGCACCGACCAGCGCCGCGCGAGTTTGCGCGCCATGGGCCGCGATGTGGTCGTGGCCGCAGCGCTGGCCATCGTGATTCTAGTGTTGGCCATGGGCACAGCCTTCATCCCGGCCTTGCATCGCGCGCTGGCGGCGGTGAGTCCTTTTGCGCATTTTTGGGAGTGGGTGCAGTTCGTGCTCGCCAGCATTGTCCTGTTCGGGCCGGGTCGGCGCTTTTTCAGACCAGGCCTGATCGCCTACCGCCACCTGTCGCCAGACATGAACTCCCTCGTCGCTACCGGCACCGGCGCAGCCTGGGCTTACAGTGTATTGGTGCTGTTGGCTCCCGTGCTGTTTCCACCGGAGGCGCGGCATGTATATTTCGATTCAGCAGCGGTAGTCATCGCTGCAGTGCTCGCGGGCAAGTACTTGGAGGAACTGGCCAAAGGCCGTACGTCGTCGGCGATCCGCAAGCTGGTCGGGCTGCAGGCCAAGACTGCGCACCTGCTTGCCGAGAACGGTGCCGAGCAAGATGTACCGGTGTCGCGATTACGCATCGGCGAGCGCATCGTAGTCCACCCCGGGGAGCGCATTCCCGTGGACGGACGCGTGGTCGAAGGTCGCGCGCATGTGGACGAAGCGATGTTGACTGGCGAGCCAATACCTTCCGCCAAAGATCTGAATGATGCCGTGGTCGGCGGCACGGTCTGCCAGGATGGGCGATTGGTGGTGGAGGCCACTTCGGTCGGGCGCGATACCGTACTGGCGCAGATCATCCATCTGGTGGAGAGCGCGCAGACCGGCAAGCTACCGATTCAGGGACTGACCGACCGCGCCGTGCAGGTGTTCACGCCGGTGGTGCTGGTCATCGCGCTGGCGACCTTCGGCGTCTGGGTGGCATTGACTGGCAATGTCAGTGTGGCGCTGGTCACGGCGGTGGCCGTGCTAGTGGTGGCATGTCCCTGCGCCATGGGGCTGGCGACTCCGGCGGCGATCATGGTGGGCACTGGGCGTGCGGCGGAGCTCGGCGTGCTGTTTCGCAGGGGCGAGGCGCTGGAGACGCTGTCGCATGTCGACACCATACTGTTCGATAAAACCGGTACGCTGACCGAGGGTCATCCCGCGTTGGTCGATCAGGGCGGCGACGCACCCGAAACCGCGTTGCGCCTGGCTGCGGCGTTGGAATCGGCGTCCGAGCACCCGCTGGGGCGAGCGATTGTCGCGGCGGCCGGAGAGCGCGCTATGAACGTACCCGCCGTCAAGGATTTCCGCGCTATCGTCGGCTATGGTGTCGAAGGCGAGGTGGAAGGCCGTATGGTGCGGGTTGGCGCCCGTCGCTTCATGGAGCGCGAAAACGTGGCGCTGGGCGATGACGCCGAGATGACCGCGCGCCTCGAGGGCAGCGGGCGCACGGTGGTATTTGTCGCGGTCGACGCAACGCTGCTCGGCTGGCTGGCCATCGCCGATCGCATCAAACCGGAGGCGCGCGCCGTAGTGCAGGCGTTGCGCGAGCGCGGCCTGCGGGTGGCCATGGTCACCGGTGATACGCACGCCACCGCGCAGTCCGTCGCCACGGAACTGCGCATCGAGGAGATGCACGCCGAGGTGCTGCCCAAGGATAAGGCCAAGGTCGTGACCGGTTTGCAGGAACAGGGCCGACAGGTCGCCTTCGTTGGTGATGGCATCAACGACGCTCCGGCGCTGGCGCAGGCCGACGTCGGCATCGCCCTCGCCTCGGGCACTGACATCGCCATCGAGGCAGCGGACGTGACGCTCACGCGTGGCCAGATCGGTGAGGTGGTCACGGCGCTGAATACGGCGCGCAGGACGCTGGGCAACATCCGCGGCAACCTGTTCTGGGCCTTTTTCTACAACATCCTGCTGATCCCGATCGCTGCTGGCGTGGCCGCGCCTATCGGCATCCATCTGAATCCGATGGTGGCTGGCATAGCCATGGGTCTGTCCTCGGTGTTCGTGCTCGGCAACAGCCTGCGGCTCAAGCGGCTCAAGGCTTACATACCCCTGATTACACCGGGCGCGGTAAAACGTACCGCGCTCGCATCCGCTCATTCCTGAGCCATTGTTCAAACAAGGAGAACATTATGAGTCAGTTCGTTTTCAGTGTCCCCGCCAAGGGCGATTTTGATACCACCGTGGCGCAGGTCACCGAAGCCCTCAAAGTTGAAGGCTTCGGCGTGCTCACCACAATCGACGTGGCCGCCACGCTCAAGACCAAGCTGGGTATCGAGGGGCGGCCCTACGTCATTCTCGGGGCTTGCAACCCGCGCTACGCACATCAGGCGTTGGAGGCCGAGCCGGATATCGGCGCCCTGCTGCCCTGCAACGTGGTGGTGCGCACGGAGGCCGATGGCAGCGTGAGCGTGGTGTTCATGGATCCCGCCGCCGTACTCGGCATGGTCGACAAGCCGCAAATCACCGCGCTCGGCATCGAGGTGCGCGACAAACTCCAGCACGTGGCTGATGCCGTGCGTGCTTGAATAACGCTTATGCGAGCACTTTGAATGATTCCTTTCACTTCATTCCCAACAGGAGAAAAACCATGAGCGATACCAGGCTGAAGATCACTGGTATGACCTGTGCGCACTGCGTGCGTGCCGTAACGAAGGCGCTGGAAGGCGTGCCCGGCGTGGAAAAGGCGGACGTCACGCTGGAGCCAGGAGAAGCCGTAGTGCACGGCAAGGCCGACACTACCGCACTGATCACCGTAGTTGAGGAAGAGGGCTATAAGGCGGAGGTGCGGGGCTGAAGCCCTGCACGCCGATCCGCCATGTCTGATCCTGTGCTGCTTTACACCAGTCCCGGCTGCCCCGACTGCGCCGCCGTGCGCCGTTACCTCGAAGAACACCACGTCGCTTACGAGGAACGCGACGTGACCACCCCCAGCGTGGCTGCGGAAGCCAAATTGCACTACGGCGTGCGGGTCGCGCCGATCACCGTGATCGCTGGCGAGGCGTTGTGGGGGACATTTGCCCATCAAAAGCCACGGCTCGATGAACTTCTGGCCAAGATCTGAAACTTTTATGCATTGGGTTGTCGAGAGCCTATTACGACGAAAATACTGGCCAAGGCCGGCACGATCATTCTCCTCGAAGCGAGGGGGCATTGATGCCCCCGGTCTGCTCATCCCGGCTGGCGGATGCCTTCCACCTCGACTTTAATGTGGATGGTGTTGGACAGGCCTTCCGGCAGATAAGCGGTCATTCCGTAATCACTCCGCTTGATGCTGGTACTGGCTACAAAACCCGAGAGGTAACCGCCCCAGGGCTTAGGCAGATAAGCCACCTTTCCGGCACCTCCGGTACGCACCTGGAAGACCACCGGCTTGGTAACGCCATGTAGTGTCAGGTTGCCGAACAGCTTGCCGGTTTCTTTACCCGTGGGCTGGTATTTCGTGCTCACGAAGGTGACCTCCGGATATTTTTTGACGTCAAAGAACAACTTGCTGCGCAGGTGCTCGTCGCGCAGGGCGAAATCCGTATCGATGCTGGCTGCCGGTATGGTGATATGGACCTGGTCTTTCTGCGGGTCCTTGTTGTCAAAGGTGTAAGTTCCGGAGATTTTGTCGAAGCGGCCGGTAAAAGGTGCAATACCCACATGGCCGAGGATAAACAGGACTTCCGTATGCTGTGGATCGATTTTGTAGGTGCCGTTGGGATTGCCGGTCAACCAGTGATACGAGGGGGATGCAGCGGGAGCGGCTATGGCGACAGTGGCCAGCACACCGGTGCCCAGCACGGCGACCGCCAAAGCGGTTACAGTTTTTAGCGTATTCATGGGATCCTCCTCGGGTATGGCTTCATAAATTTTTGGCAACCTCGACAAAGTAGGTACTAATTAGTAACAGCGAGGGATAGCTCCGGGGCTATGACTTCCCCATCCGTGTCTTCGGCATCCCAGCGCCGCGCCAGCGTATCCAGCGCGTCCAGCACTTCCCGCAACTCCAGTCCACGCCGGGTCAGGCCATAAGTCACTTCCGGAGGAATGCTGGGATAATACTCCCGAAAGATGACCTGGGCCTCCTCCAGGGTACGCAAGCGCTCCGTCAGCATGCGCGAAGAGATGCCACGCACTTCCCGTTTAAGCACCCCAAAACGCAACGGGCCGCGCTGCCTCAGGGTCCACAGGATGTACGTGGTCCATGGCCCCATCAGCAAGCGGAGCAGGGCATCCATGGGGCAGGTGATTTCTTGTTTGGTTTGTCGAGTCATGGTTACTCATCCGTACCTACTTCACAAACCATACTAAATGGTCTTTACTGGGCAGGCAATGTTCACTACCGCGAGGAGTTCATCATGAGCAAAATTCTGGTTCTGTATCACAGCCTCTGGGGTCATATCGAAACCATGGCTCAAGCCATCGCCGAGGGTGCCCGGGAAGTCTCTGGCGTGACAGCGGACATCAAGCGGGTGCCCGAAAGCATACCGGCAGAAACTCTGGCCGCCATGCATGCCAAAACCGGTCAGCCTGCTCCGGAAGCCCACTCCGATGATCTGGCGGATTATGATGCCATTATCTTTGGCACGCCGACCCGCTTCGGCAACATGAGCGGACAGATGCGCAATTTTCTCGACCGTACCGGCAATCTCTGGCAAGAAGGCAAACTGGTGGGCAAAGTCGGGAGCGTTTTTGCCAGCACGGCCACCCAACACGGCGGCCAGGAAACGACCATTACCTCTTTTCACAGTTTCCTTTTTCATCAGGGCATGATCGTAGTAGGCGTCCCTTATAGTTGCCAGGAGCTTATGAACATGGATGAAATCAGCGGCGGCACCCCCTATGGGGCGACAACCATCGCCAAAGGCGACGGCAGCCGTCAGCCCAGTGCCAACGAACTGGCGATCGCCCGCTTCCAGGGACGCCACGTCGCGGGCATTACCCACAAGCTATTCGCTTAGCTTTCCATACCGCAACCCGTAATTGCCACCTTTAGTACCACCCAACTTTCTCAGGAGATCGATTACCATGAAGTTATATTATAGCCCCGGCGCCTGCTCCCTTTCTCCCCATATCATCCTGAACGAAGGCGGGTTCAACTTCGACAAGGAAGCGGTGGATTTAGCCAGCAAAAAAACAGCGACTGGTACCAACTATAACGCCGTGAACATCAACGGCTATGTCCCGGCACTGGTGCTTGACGATGGCACCATACTGACCGAAGGACCCGCTATTATCCAATATCTGGCTGATCGTGTACCGGAAAAAAAGCTCGCACCTCCGGCCGGCACGATAGAACGCTACCAGCTCATGCAATGGCTCAATTTTATTTCCACCGAACTGCACAAGGGCTTTTCACCCTTGTTTAACCCACAGGCACCGGCAGAATGGAAAACGCTGGTCACCGCTCAACTCGGGCGCCGCTTGAAGACCGTCAGCCAACAACTGGAGGGCAGAGATTGGTTGCTGGGCAAGGACTTCACAGTGGCCGATGCCTACCTCTTTACGGTATTGGGCTGGTGCCCGTATGTAGGCATTGAATTGGAGCAATGGCCCGTACTCAAAGCATACCATAGCCGAGTATCTATGCGGCCAGCAGTACAAGCCAGCCTGAAAGAAGAAGGGCTCATCCAGAGTTCTTAAATACGCTGACAGAAGACATAGGGGACAGACTTAACCGCTATAGTCGTCCCCTTGGCCGTTACTGTTTTGTCGCCCAGGGCAGCCCCTGATCTGCGAAGACAGGGACGTGCTCAATAACATGGGCCTCAGAGCCATGATTCCCCCGCATGGAGCAGACGGGTGAACCATCCCGCAGGCTGCACTGCGGTTTTGGCAACCACCGGCACGGTCTGCAGAAGATGGCCATGCCAGCTAACAGACAGGGTGCCAATGGGTGCACCGGCGCGAATGGGCGCCTTAAGACTGGCAGCAGGAATAAACTGCGTATCCAGTCTGGTGCCTTGTTGCTGTTTGGGCTCCGATACGATCACCGCGCTGGTGGTCACTCCCTGCACCGCTGCCGGGCTCCAGTCTCCGTGATGGATGCGCGCCACCACCTGCCCGGCCGTATACAGGGGAACATTCCGCCAACCACTCCAGCCATAATGGAGCAGCGCACTGGCGTCACTACCTGCCGCGCTGCGCGAGGGGGCACCCATGACGACCGCCACCAGAGTGCGACCGTCATGGGTCGCGCTGGCATCCAGATTCCAACTATCTTTCGTCGCCAGACCGACACCCAGGCCGTTGATGTCCGCCCGACCGGCGAGGGGGTTGTAGTTGTACTGGGTGATATGGTTGTAGGTGTACGCGGTTTTTCCAGCCAACTGCAACACCTCAGGATACGCCCGAATCAAGTGCTCCGAGAGCCGCGCAATATCCAGCGCCGTGCTCGTCTGACCGGGCTGGGGCAAGCCATCGGGGTTGGTAAAGTGGGTGTGCCGCAAGCCCATAGCCACAGCATCGCGATTCATCAAATCCACAAAACCACCGACGCTGCCCGCCACCGTCTGGGCGATGGCAATGGCGGCATCATTACCCCCATCAATGAGCAAACCGCTTTCCAGTTGAGCCATGGTCACCGGCATACCGGGCTGAATAAACATCCGCGAACCCTGCACATGCCAAGCTGTGTCCGCAACCCGGATATTGGCTTGCGGCTGAACTATCCCTTGCCTTTCAGACTGATACAGGACGTAGGCGGTCATCAATTTGACCAACCCGGAGGGGTTGAGAGGTTTTTCGGCATGCTCCGCCATGAGCACTTGACCGCTGTTGACATCCAGAAGGATGGCGCCTTGTATACCCGTCAGTTGCGGGACCGGCGTGGGTGGCGGCGGGGGCAGGGTTGGTAATACGGGCAAATTCGGGGTGACCGCATAAGCGCTCCCCCATACAATCAAAACCACAAGGGCCAGAACTTTGGGCGACTTCATCGTTTTCGGCGGCTCTTTAATCCGGCTAATAATACCACATTGGAAATCCGTCAGCAGGGAAAAGTTCCCCGTCCGTGGACATCATCCTTCCCAGCCGCCGGAGAGTGCGGCAGCAAAATACCGTACCAGTACAGCACACAGCACAGCATGCGCAATCAGAGACCAGCACCTCTACGTTGCAAATAACGCTGCAGTAAAGCCATCGTCGAGGCGTCGTGGGGATGACTGGCCGTACCCCGCATATCCGCCACAATCCGCTGCGCCAACACCTTGCCCAGTTCCACGCCCCATTGATCGAAGGAATCAATGCCCCAGATAATGCCCTGGGTAAAAACGCTGTGCTCATACAGTGCCACCAGAGCCCCCAGAGTGGGCGGCGTGAGCGCATCAGCCAGCAACACAGTGCTCGGTCGATTGCCGGAAAAAACGCGGAAAGGCACCTGCGCTTCGGCGACACCCTCGGCACGCAATTCCTCCGCCGTCTTGCCAAAAGCCAGCGCCTCGGCCTGCGCAATGAGGTTAGCCATCAGCAACTCATGCTGCTTCGCCAGCGGACTGAGCGGTTGACAAAAACCGATAAAGTCACAGGGAATCAGACGTGTCCCCTGATGAATCAATTGATAGAACGAATGCTGCCCATCGGTGCCGGGTTCGCCCCAGATAATAGCGCCCGTATCGACGGCAACAGGGTGACCGTCTTCGTCCACGCTTTTGCCATTGCTTTCCATCTGTAGTTGTTGGAGATAAGCCGGGAAACGCGCCAGATCATGGGCATAGGGCAATATGGCCTGGGTCTGTGCACCCCAGAAGTTATTATACCAAAGCGCCAGCAGACCCATGAGCACCGGCAGATTCTGCTCCAGGGGCGCCGTCTGAAAGTGGGTATCCATGGCATGAAAACCCGCCAGCAGGGCGGTGAAATGCTCAACCCCCACGCCCAGCATGGTAGACAGGCCAATAGCCGAATCCATGGAATACCGGCCCCCAACCCAATCCCAGAAGCCGAACATGTGCTCGGTGTCCATCCCGAAGGCCTTGACCGCTTCAGTGTTGGTAGAGACCGCGACAAAATGCCTGGCCACCGCCGCCTCGCCCAAGGCCGCGGTAATCCAATGGCGTGCTTCCTGAGCGTTGGTCATGGTCTCCAGGGTGGTGAAGGTTTTGGAAGAAATGATGAACAAGGTCTCGGCGGGATCCAGATTCGCCGTAACGTCGGTAAAGGTCGCGCCATCCACGTTGGCGACAAAACGCAGTTCCATACCGGGGTGACGGTAGGCGCGCAGCGCCTTCCAGGCCATCTCCGGCCCCAGATAAGAGCCGCCGATGCCGATATTGATTATCTTGCGAATAGGCTGGCCGGTCGCTCCGCGCCAGGTGCCCTCATGAATGGATCGGGTGAAGGCCGCCATGTGCTCCAGCACCTTATGGACTTCCGGTACCACATCCACCCCCGCCGTACGCATGACACGACCTTTGGGCGCGCGCAGTGCCGCATGGAAAGCCGCCCGTCCCTCCGTGTGGTTGATTTGTTCGCCCGCGAACATCGCCGTGCGGCGCTCTTCCAGGCGCCGCATCCGCGCCAGGGCCATCAGCAAACGCAGTGTTTCCGAGTTAATAAGATGTTTTGAATAATCCAGATAAAGGCCACAAGCCTCGGCGGAGAAGTGCTGGGCGCGCTGCGGGTCGTCATGAAAGAGTTGCCGTAAGGTCACCCCCTCCCAACTTTGCCGATGCTGCTGTAAATCCTGCCAGACAGATGATGATGTGTTCAGGGGTGTGGACACGGAAAAACTCCTTGCAAGAGCGGGGCGGACGCGGAAAGGTACCGCCCCAAGAGTAGGCAAGGCAAGTCTTCGCTGCAAGGGCAAAAGCAGCAGCAAATGATGAAGCACCGGGCAATATGATTTTCACCGTCTTCCGGCCAAACCCGCGGAAACACCTGAATCCCTGCCCCAAGGATGGCAGGGAGGGAGCTCAGCGGCCTGGATTTTCCTCTAAAGCCCACTGCTCATCGAGGCGCTCGCGGCGGCGAATGAGGCCGTGCTGATGGCCGCTGATGAGCACTTCGGGGGGGCGCGGACGGCTATTGTAGTTGCTGCTCATGACGAAGCCGTAGGCCCCGGCGCTCATGACGGCGAGCAAGTCACCAGCCTTGGCCGCCAAGGGACGGTCCTTGGCGAGGAAATCACCGCTTTCACAGACCGGGCCGACGACATCCATGGGCTGCGCCGCTTCTGCTCTTTGGTGCAGCGGCAGGATGTCATGCCAGGCCCCGTACAACGCGGGGCGCAGCAGGTCATTCATGGCCGCATCCACCACGCAGAACTGCTTGCTGCCGTTGTCCTTGAGGTATTCCACCTTGGTCAGCAGTACGCCGGCGTTGCCCACCAGCGCACGGCCCAGTTCCACTACCCGCCGTACCGCCACGCCTTGCAAAGCCTGATCCAGCGTCCAGGCGTAGTCGGCGGGGCTGGGCGGGGTTTCGTCGTGGTAGCGAATACCCACACCGCCGCCCAGATCCAGATGCTGGAGGGCAATCCCATGGGCCGCCAGTTCGTCATATAGCGCGCGTACCCGCACTACCGCCTCACCCAAGGGCGTGAGGTCCAGCAACTGGGAACCGATATGGCAGGCGATACCTTTCAGCTCCAGCGCCGGGTGTTGCGCGGCCTGCAGATAGAGGTGGCGGGCCTGATCCATGGGGATGCCGAACTTGCTCTCTTTCAGTCCCGTGGCGATATAGCGATGGGTACCGGGGTCCACGTCGGGATTGACCCGCAGGGCAACAGGCGCACGCTTGCCCATGTCGGCGGCAATGTCCGCGATACGCCAGAGTTCGGCCGCGGATTCCACATTGAGGCAGAAGATAGCGGCGTTGAGGGCGGCGCGGATTTCGACGCTGGACTTGCCGACGCCGGAAAAAACGATTTTGCCGGCATCGCCGCCCGCACGCAGCACCCGCTCCAGCTCACCGCCAGAGACAATATCGAAGCCCGCGCCCATCTCCGCAAAAATCCGCAGGATGCGGAGATTGCTGTTGGCCTTGACCGCATAACAGACCTGGGTATTGTCACCGAGGGCAGCGCTGAAGGAGTGATAGCGCTCGCGCAGCGCCGCTTCGGAATAGACGTAACAGGGCGTACCGTAATGCTCCGCTATCTCCTGCAAGGGGAGGTCTTCGCCATAAAGGGCGTGATTGCGGTAGTGAAACGTATTCATGGGGCAGCGGGGCTCTGAACAGGTGCCGTGGGCGCGGCAGGTGTAACACTGTGGGCGGGCGGCAGGGTCAGTGCCGTTTTACGGCCGCAACCGCCCAGCGCGAGACCAAGCAGCAGCAGGAGGAGAACGGCGCGGGCGCGGTTCACAGGGCCTCCCGCTGCAAACGCGCACGGGCGCGCAGGATGGCGGCTTGTACCTGCCGGGGTGCCGTACCGCCCAAGTGGTCCCGCGCCGCCAGGGAACCTTCCAGCACCAGCACCTCATAGACCTCCCGGCCAATGAGCGGTGACAAGGCCTGCAAATCCGCCAGTGGCATGGCTTCCAGGCCGATGTTGCGTTCTTGGGCCAGGCGTACCGCCCGTCCCACCACGGCGTGGGCATCACGGAAAGGCAGCCCCTTGCGCACCAGATAATCGGCCAGATCGGTGGCGGTGGCAAAACCGCGTTCCGCCTGCGCGCGCATGACGCCGGGACGGGTTTGCAGGCCTGGCAGCATCCGGCCCATGATCTCCACACTGGCGCGCATCTGGTCGAGGGCGTCGAAAAGGGTTTCCTTGTCTTCCTGATTATCGCGGTTATAGGCGAGGGGCTGGCCCTTCATGAGGACGAGGATGGCGACAAGATCGCCAATCACCCGCCCACTCTTGCCGCGAATGATTTCCGCGACATCCGGGTTCTTCTTTTGCGGCATGATGCTGGATCCGGTACAGAAACCGTCGGGCAAGTCGATGAAGCCGAAGGGGGCCGACATCCACAGGATCAACTCTTCCGCCAGCCGCGAGAGGTGGACGGCGAGGATGGCCAGGTCCGATAACACTTCCATCACAAAGTCGCGGTCGGAGACGGCATCGAGGCTGTTTTCGGCGACGGCCTCAAAGCCGAGCTGACGCGCCACGTCCCAGCGGTCGATGGGAAAGGTAGTCCCCGCCAGCGCCGCCGCGCCCAGGGGCAGCACATTCACCCGCCGCCGCGCATCCAGCAGACGCTGGGTATCGCGGTGGAACATCTCCACGTAGGCCATACAGTGGTGACCGAAGCTTACCGGTTGGGCGACCTGCATGTGCGTCAGGCCGGGGAGGATGGTTTCCACCTCCCGCTCGGCAAGGTCGATGAAGACATATTGCAGGTGTTGCAGCCCCTGGACAAGCTCATCCAGGCAGCCGCGGGTATAAAGGCGCAGGTCGGTAGCCACCTGATCGTTGCGGGAACGGCCGGTGTGGAGCTTCTTGCCGACCTCACCGATGATTTCCGTCAGGCGTGACTCGACGTGCATGTGGATATCTTCCAGGGCATCGACAAAGGGTAGGCGCTCCTCGGCAATTTCCTGGCGTATCTGCGCCAGCCCGGTGACGATGGCTTCCGCCTCCGCCTCCGTCAGCACGCCCACCCGGCCCAGCATGCGCGCGTGCGCCATGGAGCCCCGGATATCTTCCACATACAAACGACTGTCCACCTGAATGGATGCCGTAAACGCCTCGACCAGACTGTCGGTGCCTACCGCGAAGCGCCCACCCCACATTTTTTCACTCATGCCCACACCTCCTGTCCTGCCCGCGACTATAGCGAAAAGGAGGCATTGTTCGCCAGCGCTTCCAGCCACCGCTCTTTGGCATTCCTCACCGGCTCTTGCTACAGTCTAAAAGAGCACTTACACACGGGGGATACAACGGATGGACGAAGCCGAAAAAACGCATAGTCGGCGCTGGCTGATCGTGTTGCTGCTTTTACTGCTTGTGGCGGTGGTACTATTCTTCTGGTGGCAGAACCAGCAGGCCAAGACACAGGCCAAAGCGCCAACAGAGGCGGCGGCCGCCGTGCAACTGACATCACCCACGGCCTCTACGCAGTCCGTTGCGAACTTTCCCGTTGGCAGGACCATTTCTCAGGAGGGTACCCTGGAGGGCCCCATCAGCGGGCAGTGCGGCAACATCAAGTGGCACAATCTCAGTCCCGCCGAAGTCGCCAATCTGCGTAAGCTTTGCCCGCCCGCGGCCGCTACCCGGTCCTGAAGTCACTCGTTTAACGTGGCTGCGGCAGGATTATGCGCGCCTCCAGGCCGCCACCCGGGGCGTTGACCAGGATGAAGCGCCCGTGATGGTGGGCCACAATCCGTTCGACGATGGCCAGCCCAAGTCCTACCCCGCCGCCCTTTCCGGCTTGTGCGAAAGGCGCACGCACGGTTTCCAGTTCCGTCTCCGCAATGCCCGGCCCGTGATCGCGGATGCGGATCAGTACGCCGTCCGCCGTGGGTTCCGCACTGACGTCTATGGGTGCGGCACCGTGGGACTGCGCATTGTCGATGAGGTTTTGCAGGGCGCGGGCCAGACCCACTTCCTGTATGGGCAGCTTCGGCAGATCCGCCGCGGCGGGGTGCCACACCACGCCAGCCTGTTGGCGCAGAATGAACCTTTTAAGCCAGAGACCCAGGTCAGTCGTTACCAGCGGCTCCTGTTCACCACTGCGGGCGTAGTCCAGAAACTGATGGATAACCTTATCCATCTCCTGAATATTGGCGATCATTTCGCCACGGGCCTCTTCCTCGGCCGGTAGAAATTCGGCGCTCAGGCGCATGCGGGTAAGCGGCGTGCGCAGATCGTGGGAAACCCCGACCAGCACCATCTCCCGCTCTTTCCAGAGACGATGCAAATCGCGCAGGGTTTGGTTGAAGCGTTCGGCCAGGCGCCGCAAATCGGCCGGACCCGCCTCAGGCAGATCCGTCGGCGTATCGCCGCCACGCAGGCGCGCCACCCCCTGCATGAGCCGGGTGAGGGGCCGGGTCACTTGACGTACCGCCAGATACGCCCCCAACCAGGAGAGCAGCAAAATCGCCGCCAGCTTGAACCAGGGCAACGGCAGCCCCGGTGAATGAGGCATGGGCATGGCCAGAACCAGGGTTGCATCGGGCCGGGCTTGCAGCCAGAGCACCCGGCGCCGACCGTCCATGCGTAGTTGTGCCTGCGGCCAGCCCATGCGGTGCAGCAGCTGCAGGGCATTTGTCAGTACCGGCATACCGGGATTGTGGCCGCGCAGCGCACCGGCAGGAACGATGCGGAGCCCTTGGCGCATCAGTTCGGACGCCGTCGCCCGACGCTGGGCCGGGCTAAGCGTTTCACTCAGGGTCAGAATTTGCGCCCAGTCCTGTGCCAGACGCTCGGCCTGCGGGTTGGCCTGATAGATATTGAAAAACCAGTACACCGCAAGCTGACTCAGTAGCAGCAACCCGGCGATGATGAGGAACATACGGGTAAACAGGGTATCCGGCCAGAGGCGCGATTTTTTCATCCGGTTAAAACACCTGCTTCCCTGGGCGTGGCGCCCCCACCGTCGGGTACCAGCACATAGCCCCGCCCCCAAACGGTCTGAATATAGTGTGGATCGCCAGGATCGTCTTCGATGAGGCGTCGCAAGCGCGAGATAAACACATCAATACCCCGTGAACCCGGTGTGGCGTCGTCGTTGCCGTGGGTCATGGCCAGCAGGCGGTCCCGCGAGAGTGGTTGCCAGGGATGACTGGCCAGCGCGTGCAGAATGGAAAACTCACTGTCGGTAAGAGAGATTTTCTCGTCATTCCGCCAGAGACCGCGACTGTCGAGAGCGAGGCGGAAGGGTCCGAAAACAAGTACCCCCGGGGTTGGATCACTACTGCGCAGATCCTGACTGCGCCGCAGGACGGCACGGATACGGGCAACCAGTTCCTGCGGCTCAAAAGGCTTGGGAAGATAGTCGTCGGCACCCACATCAAGGCCCTGCACCCGGTCGCTGAGATCGCCTCGGGCAGTCAGCATGATGATGGGCAGATGCGGTTCCTGCACCCGCAGACGCCGACAGATGCTGAAACCGTCTTCACCGGGCATGAGGACATCCAGCAAGAGCAGGTTATAGCATTCCCGCTCCAATTGGCGATCCATCTGCACGCCGGAGGCGGCGGCGTGGACGACAAAACCCTGCCCTTCCAGGTAACGCACCAGCATAGCGCGCAGCCGGGAATCATCATCGACCAGCAGGATTTTGCCACCCTCCGTCATTTACTTGCCCCAGGGTCCCCGCTTGGTCCCCATTTTTTTATACAACTCGGTAGCTTTCTGCCACTGCACCGGGGTCAGGATCTTGTGGAGATAATTCACCTGCTGGATGCCATGTTCGAGCATTGTGGCATGATCCTTGAGGACCGCTTCCTGCAAGGGGACGATGGCACTGCCCGACTCGCCATTCAGCAACGCATCACGCAATGCGGTGTTGTGGACCAGCATCTCGTGATGCCAGGTCGGCATGGCTTTTTCCATTTTGGTTCGCCAGTCCTTCAGATCTTTTTCCTGCGCGGGGGTCAGCTTGAGGTCCACCGCATGCCGCCAGACAATGGGCATCAGCATGGGCACGGGTGCATTCCGCATCCAACCACCCTTGCGCATGGGGCCATGCCGCCATCCCCCCGCACAATGATGACCTTGCATCATGCCCGGTCCCATGGGGCCACCATTCATGGCAGGCGGGGTCTCTGCACCTGCCGCAAAGGCGGGAATTGCCGCCAGCGCCATCGTTCCGACCATCCATCCGGATACCACGTGCTTAAATTTTAACATCACTATGCTCCTCGTCACTCAAGGGGAAAGGTGCGCCCTTTCCGTAGGAGACAAGTTAGCGCGCCGCCCCGGCGGACGCCAGCGGCAAAGTGTCAAGAATTGTGAATGAGCTATAGCTGACGCCTGAGAGGTATGATCTGGACGTAAAAAGGTGCCAAAAATCAACTTCGACACCTCTCAAATTACGAATCTACTGCAACAACTCAGAAGTGATAGGCGACACCTGCGTCCATACTGAAAAGATTTGTACTGCTGGATGGCTCAAACGCTCCATATTTCAATGGACCACCGGTATAATTGAAGTGTGTATAACGCAGGCCGCCGTAAAAGTGCCACTGACTGAAAACGCGGTAATCTATGTCAGCACCAATTTTTTCCTGACCACTGGTGTCGAAAGAAGCAGAACCGAGAATTCCATTGTAGATATGTGGGGTCATACCACCACCGATCATCGCCAACCCCTCTAAGTTAGCCCCAATTACAAGCCGAGGATTGATCGCATATTGAAACATAACACCAGCGCCAATGAGGCCGGAATGATAGTCTTCAACATATCCATAAGGCCCTTGGAGATCTCGATTCCAGTCCTGATATCCACCGGCTACATATGGTGTAATCATCATATCATTAGACAGCGAGAATCCCTTCCCCAGACGAGCCGTCGCGCGGTTTGTAGTTGCGTCATCCGTACCATCATAGGGAGTACCACCTACCGACCCCTTGTAGGCGATGCTACCGGAACTGAACTGATAGTGTATAGCAAAATACATATTGCTAGGCATACTCCCGAAATAATCACCCATCAGACTGTACTTCACAGCAAAACCCGGCATCCATCCTGACTCGGTGTCTGACGGTCCTGGAGTGATATGCTCCTGATAATTCATCAAAGTACCTGTCGCCGCGATGCCCACTTCATTATTGGCAACAACGATAGGATTCTGATCGACAAAGGGGGCACCATCGGCGAATGCCGACGTCGAGCAAAAAACCAGACCTGCAGCGGCAAGCGTAGCGATTGATATTTTATTGATTTTAATCATGCCATTATCCTCTTGGCTAGCTGAACAAAATGAACAATCACCAAAATGGTATCCATTGAGAACCATCAGATAATTGTTCCAATCATATATAGAACAGGAAGACGCTATCGCAAGGCCAGCCCGTAACATTTCGCAACAATTTCCTCCGGGACCACATCTTCCTTATGACCCCGCTTTCCGGGAGAATGGCGGCTCCACTGCCGAGGAGCCTGAGCGTGCCCCCCAAAGCGCTATTGCTGGCTGTCTGTACCGTTTTCTGTGTGGCTCAAGGCGGGCTGGCGCAAGCCGGCGTCGATACGTGGCTGGCCGACCCTCTGAACACCGATAGCGGCCTGAGTGCCAGCCCGGCACAGCCTTGGACCACCCAAGCCGCCCTGCCCGATTTACCCAAGCTCCAGGGTCTTTCTGTGGCGAAGCAGGCGCAAATCTGGACGCTGCCGCAACTCACTGCGTATGCCCTCGCCCACAACCCCCAGACCGCCGCCGCCTGGGATGGATTGCGCGCCCAGGCGGCGAGCCTGGGGATGGCGGAAAGCGCCTGGCTGCCGAGCCTGTCCCTCAATACCAATTTGAGCCGTCGGCAAGCAGCCTCCACCGCTGGCTTTACGGTGCCGGCACGCAACAGCGTCAATCCCAACCTGACCTTGAGTTACACCCTGTGGGACTTTGGCCTGCGCGCCGCCAAGATGGATGCTGCCCGCGCCCAGGAATGGGTGGCGGGCTTCACCCAGAATCAGAGCATCCAGACTGTGGCCTTCAGCGTCGCGCAGGCCTATTACCAACTCCTCGGCAATCAATCCCTAGTGCTTGCCGATGAAAAGACCGTTGCGGAAAACCAGAAAAATCTGGAAGCCGCCGAGGTGCTGCATCGTGCCGGGCAAGCCACCATCGGCGCCCTCTATCAGGCCCGGGCCGCCATGGCGCAGGCGCAATCCACCCTCGCCGCGCAACGCCAGACCGTGCGCAGCAGCGAAGGGTTGCTGGCCAGCACCCTGGGCCTCGATCCCCAGACCACGCTGAGGATAGCGCCGCTCAAACTGGGGCAGGAACCGCCCCAACTCCACAGTGCTGCCAAGACACTGATGCATGCCGCCCTCACCGCCAATCCCACCCTGCAGCAGGCGCGGGCGCAGGTAGCGGTGGCCCAAGCCAATGTCCGTAGCGCCGAGGCCAGTGGTCTGCCCAGTCTGGGGGTCAGCAGCTCTTATGGTTATCTCTATCAAGGCGGCTTCCGGCCCGGTGACACCTGGACGGTGGGTTTCACCCTGACCGTGCCCCTCTTCACCGGCTTCAATACGCATTATCAGATACGCCAGACACAGGCACTGAGCGATCAGGCTCAATCCAACCTCGCGGCCAGCCGCAACAGCACCGAAGCCACGGTCTGGCAGGATTTTCACAACTTTCAGGGCGCGATTGCGGCCTACCCCGGCGCACAGAGTGGCCTGGAAAATGCCGGGAAGGCGCTGGAGGTGGTACAGGCCCAGTATCGGGTCGGCCAGGCTACCATTCAGGATGTCCTTCTCGCCGAGTCCACCCTGGCGCAGGCGCGCTACACCCTGATTCAGAATCTGGTTAACAGTTATGTCGCCCTGGCGCAACTCAGTCAGGCCGTCGGCATGCCTTTGGGAGAGAATGCACCGTGACCCGTTCCCCTGTTGTTCTCTTGCTGACGCTGGCATCCCTCTCCCTGCTGTTGAGTGGTTGCCAGACCAAGACCAAGCATGAAATGCCGCCCTTGCGGGTCAGCCTCGTCAGCATCAGTACCCGCCCCATGACCCATTATGAAGGTTTTCTAGGCACGGTGACGCCTCTGCAAACGGCGACACTCGTGCCGCAGACTTCCGGCATCCTGCAGAGCGTGCAGTTTACCGAGGGGAGCATGGTAGAGAAGGGACAAACCCTGTTCACCATCGACCCGGCACAGATGCAGGCATCGCTCGCCCAGGCCCAGGCCAAACTGGTGGCGGATCAGGCCACAGCGCGCTACAACCGCAACATAGTGGAGCAGGACCGACCGCTGGCGGAAAAGGATTTCATCACCCGGCAAAGCTTCGATCAGGCAGTCTCCCAGGCACAGGCGGCGACAGCGCAGGTACAGGCTGATCAGGCCGCGTTAAGACAGGCCCGCCTCAATCTCTCTTACACCCGCATCACCGCCCCCATCAGCGGTCGCATCGGGCTGGCCCAGGTCAAGGCAGGCAACCTGGTCATCGCCAACCAGACACAACTGGCTACCATCAACCAGATCGCGCCCATTACCGTGAATTTCAGTATTCCTCAGGACTTGCTGAGCGCGGCGCGGCGGGCGCAACAGCAGGCAATTCCCCTGTCCATCAACGACGAGAAGGGCGGCACCGTACTCGCTCAGGGCAAGCTCACTTTTATCGACAACAGCGTTAGTGCGGGGACCGCCACCATCCGTCTGCAGGCTACCGTACCCAACACCAACCTCGGCCTCTGGCCGGGACAGTATGTGCAGGTGCAGATGCCGGTACAGCAGGTGGCGCAGGCGACGGTGCTGCCGGTGGGCGCGGTCCAGCAGGGCAGCAGCGGACCCTTTGTCTATGTGGTGCAAGGTGGTAAAGCGGTGGACAAGCCGGTGCAGGTGCTCTGGGAATCGGGCGCGGATGCGGTGGTACAAGGCGTAGACAAGCGTATTCGGGTGATTTTTCCGCTTCCCGCCCGCCTCTATCCGGGGGCGAAGGTGGAACTCACCGGCACCCCTGCGGCCACCGGGTCGCATACGGGTCAGGAGAGGAAATCCGCATGAATTTCTCCGCCCTGTTCATCCGCCGCCCGGTAATGACGGTCGTCCTCATTCTCGGACTAGTGCTGTACGGCATTTTTGCCTTTATGAAACTGCCGGTAGCCTTGCTGCCCGGCGTGGACTTTCCGACGGTCATGGTCGCGGCGAGCCTGCCGGGAGCGAGCCCGCAGACCATGGCCAGCGCCGTGGCTACGCCTTTGGAAAAACAGTTTTCCGCCATTCCCGGCCTGTCCTCCATGAGCTCGGTGAACCATCAGGGCTCGACGCGGGTCATCCTGCAGTTTGACCTCAGCCAAAACATCAATGTCGCCACCCAGAATGTCGAAAACGCGGTCACCCAGGCTTCCCACCTGCTGCCGCCGGGCATGCCCAGCCTGCCCTTTGTCAAACAGCTCAACCCGTCGGCGGCACCCATCGAGTTTATTGCCCTCGCCGCGCCCAATATGCCTATCTACCGGCTCAACCAGTACGCGGTAGACAAGGTGGTTCCCGCCATTTCCGGTATTCCCGGCGTCGCCCAGGTGTTGATCTTCGGCGAGCAGAATTACGCGGTCCGCATCCACGCCAACCCCTTTGCCATGCAGGCGCACGGGATATCGCTGCAGGCCCTTACCCAGGCCATTTCCAGTCATAACGTCAACCTGCCGCAGGGCACAGTGCTGGGTGCGGTGCGCAATTATGCGGTGAATGTGCATGGCCAGCTCCATGATGCCCAGGCTTTCTCCGGCATGCCCATCACCTTCGCCAACGGCGCGGTGGTGCCGCTCGCGAACATCGCCCAGGTCAGCAACGGCGTGGACAATGATCAGATCGCCAGTTGGATGGGGGGGCAGCGCGCCCTGATTCTCGCCGTAGTGCGCCAACCCAATGCCGACACAGTGGCCATCTCCGACGCCATCCAGAAACGTCTGCCGCTGCTGAGCGCCAGCCTGCCCGGCGGCGCCCACATGACGGTGGTGTACGACAAGGCCGACTATATCCGTTCGGCGGTGGAGGAGGTCGAAGTCACCCTGTTGCTCGCCTCCATACTGGTGGCCGGGGTGCTCTGGCTCTTCCTGCGCCGCGGCAGCCCGACCCTGATTGGCGCGCTGGCGATTCCCGCCTCCATTCTCGGCACCTTCGCCATCATTTACGCGCTGGGCTACACCCTGAATACGCTGACGCTCCTGGCGCTGACCCTGG
>Ga0315298_1000558_pt1 | contig 72325 bp, 60 predicted proteins | sample WHS_1_MG_FD_203077 | JGI IMG/M metagenome (GOLD analysis project Ga0315298, IMG submission 203077) | Extremophilic microbial mat communities from Washburn Hot Springs, YNP, Wyoming, USA - WHS_1_MG | ecosystem: Environmental > Aquatic > Thermal springs > Hot (42-90C) | place: USA: Wyoming... | reverse complement strand
GCTGATCGGCCGCGGGCCCCTCCTCCGGCGCCTTGCGGCTTTCCCCTCTCGGGCTTATGCGGTATTAGCCCCGGTTTCCCAGGGTTATTCCCCACCAGAGGGCAGGTAACCCACGTGTTACTCACCCGTACGCCACTTTACTCAGGGATTGCTCCCCTTTCTCGTTCGACTTGCATGTGTTAGGCGCGCCGCCAGCGTTGATTCTGAGCCGGGATCAAACTCTCGTTTGAAACCCGTTTCGTCGGTCTTGCCCGCTGAAACCCGGAGCGCCGACGCGGACTCAGAAGTGCGTCCAACCAGATTTTCAAAGATCCGCGGCCGCGCCCGCACAGCCTTGCTTGCTGCGCCGGCCGCGACCCGCCTCGTCTCCGACCGCAGCACCCACTCTCCTGCTGGAAAGCATGCTGCGGTCCGAAGGCTTAATCCTGTTAAAGAACTTCCCGGAAGGCCTCTCGCTCAGGCGCCGATTTCTGCGCGGCGCCTCCTTGCGAGGCCACGACGTTCCTCTTCTGATAGTAGCACGGCGGCAGCCGCCATGCAACCTCGTAGGACCTACCGGCCGCCAAAATGCCCGTCTGGGGCCGCAACCTATTGAAAAACAAGGAAAAATTTTTTTCAAACCCACTACACCAGGGAGAACTTCTCCTGCTGCAAAGTCGGGTCACTCGTCACCAGCACCGGCCGCCCCAAGATCTCCTCCAGTTCCTCCAAGTAGTCGTTGCCTTTGGACTTAAGCTCCTTAGCTACCTCAGGGTTCACGCGCAGCAGCACTTCGCCTCCTTCGATTGCACCCCGAATCCGGTGCGCCTCTTGCAAGATCTCCCCGATCACCGTTTGCACGCTCTTGACGTAGCCGGCTCCGTCACAGTAAGGGCAGGGCGAGCACAACGCGCGCTCCAGACTCTGCTTGACCCGCTTGCGCGTAATGGCCACCAGACCGAAATCGTTAAACTGCAAAATCTTGTACGGAGCGCGATCCACGCGCATGGCTTCCTCGAGGGTTTGCATCAGACGCTGGCGGTTCTTGCGGTCCTCCATATCAATGAAGTCAATCACGATGATGCCGCCCAGATCCCGCAGTCTGATCTGTCGCACGATTTCCTTGACCGCTTCGGTATTGGTGCGGAAAATCGTGTCCTCCAGCCGGTTCGACTTACCCACAAACTTGCCCGTGTTCACGTCAATCGCCACCAGGGCTTCGGTCTGGTTGATGACGATGTAGCCTCCTGATTTCAGCCACACCTTAGGCCGCAAGGCCTTTTCCAGCTCTTGACTGATGTTGAAGGCGTCGAAAATGGGCGTGGGACGCGTGTAAAGCTTCACGCGGCCGACCAGCGAAGGCTGGAACTTTTCCACAAACCTCACTACTCTTTCGTAAACTTCTTCGTTGTCCGTCCAAATGGTCTTGAAATCATCAGTCAGCTCGTCGCGCAAGGTCCGGCTGACCAAATCCAGATCATGGTGTATCAGTGCCGGCGCGCTGCTGCTTTCTGCCTTGCGTTTGATCTCCAGCCACAAGTTGTAAAGAAAGCGCATATCGGCCGCGATATGTTCCTCCGAGCGGCCCTCACCCGCCGTGCGCACGATGAAGCCGCCCGGGATGTCGCCTCGATTGCGATACAGAATTCGCTTCAGACGTGCACGCTCTTCATCGGAGGCAATCTTGCGGGACACGCCCAGATGCTCCACCGTCGGCATATAGACCACGTAGCGCCCCGGCAGCGTGATGTGCGAGGTTATGCGCGCGCCCTTCTGGCCTAGCGGCTCCTTGGCAATTTGCACCAAAACTTCCTGCCCTTCCCGCAGCAAGTCTGTGATGGAGGGCTGGCTCGGCCTGTCTTCTGCACCTGCTTCCGCCTTTCGGGTGCCGCGTTCGGTCTCCGCCCGTTCGCCCTGTGTTCTGCCCCCGCGCATCTTGCGTCGCAGGCGCCGCGGCGGGCGATGCAAATAGCGCAAACCTTGTTCACGCAAGGTGGCCGTCAGGCTGACAGGCTTGCGCGCGGGCTCAATTTCCTCAGCCGCTTGGCTTGGGCTGGTTTCCGGGGCCTCCGTGCTCTGCTCGGAAGCCAGTGTCTCCGCCGGCACTTCGCTTGGTTCGCCTTCCTCCCCGCCTGCTTCAGCAGCTTCCTCCTCCGCTGCCTCCTCCGCCTGGCTGCTGCCTTCCGGCTCCTGTTCTGCTCGCGCTTGCTCGCCCCAAGACTCGGGCTGCGCCGGCTCTTGCGTTGCGGGCTGCGGCGCAGCGCTAGCTTCCGCCTCGCCGAGAGATTCCGGCAGCTCCGGTGCGTTTTCCGCCGGGGCTGCCGCGAGGCCTGCCGGCGCTTCGAACCCTTGGGCTGCCTCCTCTACCTCATCGCCGCTCGCCGGCTCCAGCTCTTCGGCGGAGGCTGCCGATGCCTCGGCTGCTTCGAGCAGACCGCCTGAGGCCTCTTCATCGCTCTGTTGCGCCGGCGGCTCGGCCGCCTCCGGCGCTTGCTCGCCAAGCAACCCCTTATACTTGGCTAGCGATTCGCCGGGAAGGATGGCGAACTCGCTTTCGGTTTCGGTCTCCTCGGCTCGCTCCGCTGCCTGTTGAGCGTGCTTGGGTTCGGCCAGACCGTGTCCGCGCAAGCGCCGCCGGCGGCTGCGCCTTAAGGCGCGGTCGCGGCGGCCGCCGGAGTCCTGGCTTAGCTCGGCGGCCGTGCGCTCGGCAGCACGCTCTTGAAGGTTAACGGGAATACGGTCGTACTCTTCGGTCTCTTCTACGAAGTCGGAAACGTACAGGAAGGCATCGCGTTCCAGTCCAATGTCCACGAAGGCCGACTGCATGCCGGGCAGCACCCGTGTTACGCGCCCCTTGTGAATGCTGCCCGCCAGCGAATATTCATTGGCTCGCTGAAAGTGGATTTCGACCAATTGCTCGTCTTCCAGCACCGCCACCTTGGTCTCGTGACGGTTGCAGGATATTACCAACTCCTTTGCCATGCTCAGTGCTCCTTCCGGAAGCGAAGAGCGCGGATTTCCAGAAGAGGTGGAGGTGGGCATTGGCGGCCGGGGCGCACTGCCGCGCGCCGCAACTGGCCGTCCATCTGCAACAACTGTTTAGCAGCCTCGGGACGGAGCGCCAGCTCAGACATCCCGAGCCGGCCGAGAACTGAGCCCAGGGTTCTCACTCACCCTGCCACGCATCTGCTCGCTCGCTCCCGGCATCAAACTCGTAGCCTACCTCGTTCTGCTGTCTGAAACCGCGTGCATTCGCTTCCCCGCCGCCCGGCACGACCTTCCTCCCGGTGCTGCGGGCGGCGCTTTCCAGCCTCAATTAGTAAATCGCCGGAGCCTGACATTGCTCGCCAGCCCCAGCATCAGATACCACGACAATATACTCGAGCCGCCGTAACTCATCAGCGGCAATGAAATCCCGGTTACGGGCATCCGCCCGACAACCATGCCAACGTTCACCAGCAGGTGGAATAGCAACAGGCCCGCCACACCCATGGCCACATACATGCCTGCGCGGTCCGGAGCCATCTGTGCGTCTTGCACCACCTGCATAAGCAACAGAAAGTACAGGCCCAGCACCACTACGACACCCACGAAGCCGTGCTCTTCGGCGAAGGCCGAAAAAATGAAGTCGGTGTGAGGCACCGGGAGAAACCGCAGTTGCGTTTGCGAGCCCCGGGTCACCCCTTTGCCCCACATGCCTCCAGCCCCCACGGCGATCTGGGACTGGATCACCTGGTAGCCCGCGCCTCGCGGGTCGCGGCTGGGATCCAGAAAGGTCACCAGACGCATCCTCTGGTAATCCTTCATGAAGTGCCAGCCCACCGGCAACGCCAAGGCCGCAATCAGCGCCAGCGCCACCGCATGACGCCATCGCAAGCCGGCCAGGAAAATCCCCATACCCAAGATGGGCAGGTAGCTCAGCGCCGTCCCCAAGTCCGGCTGCTTCATCACCAGCGCCGCCGGTAAGGCTGTCATTGCGCCCAGCTTGACCAGATCCCGGGCTTGCAAGTGGTCGCCTTTCAAATCGGCCAAGTACCGGGCTATTTGCAATATTAGCACTGCCTTAACGAACTCGGAAACCTGAAAGTGAAAGCCTGCCACCAGAGGAATCCAGCGCTTGCCTCCAGAAACCTCCTTGCCCAGCAGCAGCACGGCTGCCAGCCCCAAAATTGAAAGGCGATAGTAAACCGGCGCCTGGGTGAGCAACGTGTGATAGTCAACCGAGATGACCAGCCCGAACAGGGCCAAGCCTGCCGCTATATAGAGGCATTGCCGCCACCAGGCGGTCGCCCACGCAGTGCCGAGAGTCGCGCTGTAGATTTGCAGCACTCCCATGGCCGAGATCACCAGGGCGATCAGCAACAACGGCCAGTCCAGATCGCGGAGGTAGCGGGAGTGCACCATAAGCCTCCTAAGGTTGTGGCGCAGCAGCCGCGGGCAGATGCAACCCGAACTGCCGCGTGTTGCTAGCCACCAGAGCTCGCCCCAGCCTTGCCTTCTTGTCGAAGTAGGCCTTTATTACATCGCGCACAATCGGAGCTGCCAGATAGCCGTGCTCACCTCCCTCGTATAATGCGACCACCACAATTTCCGGGCTTTCGCAAGGAGCGAAACCCACAAACCAAGCGTTGTCCTTCATAGGCTGTCCCAGCTTGCCGCTTTTGAGAACCTGATTGGAAGCAAGCTGTGAGGTCCCGGTCTTGCCGCAGACGCTAATACCGGGTAATCGCGCCCGGGCACCGGTGCCGCCGGGCTCATTCACCACGCCGTAAAGCCCGTAAACCACCTTGGCGGCGTTTTCGGGGTTGAGCTTGCCTACCCGGGGCGGCTCGGGGGGGCCGGGCCTTTTTACTAGGTGGGGCCGGTACCACACGCCGCCCATGGCCAAGCCCCCGATGGCGTAGGCCACTTGTAAGGGCGTCACCGTCAAGGCCCCTTGCCCGATCGCCACCGAGATGGTTTCTCCTGCATACCACTTCTGCCGGAACATGCGCATCTTCCACTCGGGGGAAGGCACCACGCCTTCGGCCTCGTGGGGCAGGTCAATGCCCGTCTTGCGCCCGAAGCCCACCATCTCGGCGTAGCGCGCGATGTCCTCTATGCCTACGCGGCTGCCCACGTTGTAGAAAAACACGTCGCAGGATTGCACAAGGCCCTTGTGCAGGTCCACCACGCCGTGACCCTGCTTTACCCAGCACTTGAAGTAGCGACCGTAAAAAGTGGCCCCGCCTGGGCAGTGCACCCGGAAGTTTTCGTCAATGGCCCCGGTCTCCAATCCCGCCAACGCCACCACCGGCTTGAAGATCGAACCCGGCGCCAGTTGCGCCTGAATAGCTCGGTTGAGCAAAGGGTTGTCCGGATTCGAAACCAGCTCCTTCCAGTCTTCCGAACGGATGCGCGTGGCGAACTTGTTGGGATCGAAGGCCGGCCGGCTGACCATGGCCAGTACCTCGCCGTTGCGCGGGTCGAGCGCGACCACGGCGCCCTTGCGGCCTTCCATGGCCAGCTCCGCCACTACTTGCAAATCGAGGTCAATGGTCAATTGCAGGTTCTTGCCGGGCACAGCTTCTTTAAAGCCGATCAGACGGCGCTCGCGTCCAAGGTTATCCACCAGCACCTGCCGCTGACCGTCAATCCCGCGCAGGTGTTCGTCGTACTGGCGCTCGATGCCAGCCTTGCCGATCACATCACCTGGCTCGTATTTGATGAACTCCTGCGAGTTCAGCTCCGCCTCGCTGACCTCTCCCACGTATCCGATCACGTGAGCGGCCAGCGAGTTCTGCGGATACAGGCGCCGGTGGGCGTGCACCAACTCCAGCTCGGCCAGGCCGTCGGGATCCCGATGCGCTTCCACGAAGGCAATTTCGGCCGGCGTCAGTTCCTCTTTGATAATCACCGGTTCGTAGCGCGGCCGTGAGCGAAAACGGTACAGGCGCCGCTCCAGCTCTCCCTGGTCGAGGTTGAGTCCCGCTGCGATAATGGGCAGATGCTCAGCCTTGAGGTGCTCGCGCGAGAGGATCAAGCTGAATGAAGAGTGATTGTCCACTATTACCCGGCCGTCCCGGTCCAAGATCTTGCCCCGCGGCGCCAGCACCGGCAGCGCTTTTATGGAGTTGCGCTCCGCGCGCTCGCTGTAAAACTCCGGATTGCGCACTTGTAGCTGCCAGAAGCCCGAAATCAGGAACAGAAACACAGCCACCGACGCGTACTGGAAAAGCGCAATGCGTCCCGCCGCCACCTTGGGGTCATCACGGAGGGCGCGCTTGAAAGACGCGTTTTGTTGCTCCAGCTCGCTGAGGTCCTCAGACACAACCGTTGCGGCCGGCCCCGGCCTCTAATTCCAGTTTATCGAAAAGATCCCTGGCCCCCGCGGCTTTCCTCGCTGCTGCCCCCCTCAGCGGCTTCCAGGTGCTTCGCGATCAAGGTAAGCCCCTAGATCCGCCAGCTCGCCGATGCTCAGCACCGGCCAGCTCATATTTGACTCTCTGAGCTTGTCTCGCATGCGCGGGCCGCGCCGCCACAGCGACGCCATCAAGGCGAAGGGGTCCATGTGCCGGCCGCTCAATGTCGGCGCACCGCTCAGCGGCTTGCCGTGGCAACGAATGCATCCCTTGGCGCGGTAGCACTGTTGCCCGCGGCTTGCGCTGCCCGCCGGCTGGGTAATTTGCAGGGTCCAGAGGTAGGCTAGGATCTGCCGCAGCTCGCCATAGCCCAGCGAAGTCCGCCGGCTCATCTCGGGCGCCCGATTCCACATCAGCGTAGCCAGTTCCAACAGGGTGTAGCCGCTGAAACGGCCGCCCAGCGCGTGCGAGCCCTTGTGACAGCCAGCGCAGTTGCGCATGCCAAACAATCGCGCGCCGGGCTGGCTCGTCGGCGGCGGTATTTCGCCTGCTGGCTGCCGCGGAGCGCTTGCGGTGGCCGCTGCGTGCAAGTCGGCTACTTGCTGGGCGGTCAGCTCGGGCCAGCCGATCTTCAAACGCAGCATTGCTTGCCTCATTTCGGAGGACGCATTCCACATCCGTTCCACCAGCGCGATCGGCTCAGCTACGGGCGGCCACTCACTCACGGCCGGCCCTTGCCCCCCGCCGGCGCCGTTAAGGCTATGACACTGAAGGCAGCCCTTTTCGCGCAGCAGTTGCTTGCCCCGCCCGGCTTCGCCCGGGCGATCGAAATAGCGGGCCGAGTAAAAATAGGCGTAAAGGTCAGCCAGATCCTGCTCGCCAACCTCCGGCAGTTCGAGGCGCTTTTTGCGCAGCATGTCCAGCATGATCAGACCGCGGTTCCACATCTCGGCCGCCATGCCCAGCGGTGGTTGCTCGCGGGCTATTCGCCGGGCCAGATCGGGTGCGTAGCCGCCCCCCTTGCCGTCCACGCTGTGGCAGACCACGCATCCGCGCAGACGGAAAAGCTCCCGTCCCCTGTCGGCATCCCCTGCGGTTTGTAGCGCGCCCAGGTAGAACAAGCTCGCCCCTAACAGCAACCCTGCTGCGCGCACCACAGACTTGATGGTACCTTATCCCGCGCGCCCCCGCCGCGGGGGAACCCCTCAGGTTCGCATGCGGCCCATTAAGTACAGGCCGGCCAGCGCAAAGATGGCGTCCGGCGAGAAGGCGGCCGCTGCGGCCGGAAGCTGGTTCAAATTGCCTACCTGCTCGAACAGCTTGCTCACCGCCCAGTAGGCAATGGCAATTCCGAAGCTAACCCCCACGCCCGCCATGGCGCCGCGGGGACCGGTCAGAAAAGCGAACGGCACCGAAATCAAAGCCATCACCAGGGCGAATAGCGGCGTAGCGAACTTTTCAAAATACTGCACCCGCAAGCGGGTAGTATCAAAGCCGCTTTGGCGAAGCTCCTCGATGTAGGCCGCCAGCTCACGGAAGTTCATCTGCTCATCCTGCTTGACCTCTTTGAGGAAATAGCCGGGTGGTTCATCCAGCTCCGGAAAGGTCGTGGCCTGGAAGAGCTCGAACCTTTGCTCCCGCACGCCTTGCATCTCGCGCACCCAGCCGTTTTCCAGGATCCAAGTGCGCAGCCCCTCTGACCAGCGGGCGCGCTCGGCCCAAATGTGCTTGCGCAGGCGGAAGCTCTCCCAATCCAGCTCGTAGACGGAAACGCCCACCATCAGGCCTTCGGTTTGATCGAAGTACTTGTAGTAATAAATGTGCGGGCCCCGTCCCACAATCCACTTGCGATCCGGCCGCAGGTAAGTCTGTACCGGGCGGCCTTTGATTTCGTTGCGGATGGCGTGTTGCACCCGATTGGCTTTGACCACGTAGTAATGGTCGAAGGCGAACAGAGCCAGGCTGAGCAGGGCGCTGGCCCCCAGCACGGGCATGGCCAGCCGGTGCAGGCTTACCCCACAGGCCTTGAACGCCGTAACCTCGTTATGCCTGCTCATGACCCCGAATGTCACCAGCACGGCGGCCAGCACGCTCACCGGCGCCGTATCGTAAATCAGCTTGGGGGTCAGAAAAACGTGATAGGTCAGGACCCGCGTCATCGGGATCCGGTTGCGGATGATGTCGCTCAGCAGCTCGAAGAAAGTGAACACGTGGGTCATCAGCACGAAGCTGCCGAGCAGCACGAGCAGGTAAAAGAGAAAGGAAGACAGAACATAGGAATCCAGAATCAAGGGGGCCACCGGGGGACGCATTCTGCGGCCGTTACGCACCGCCGCAACTTCCTTCTGCCACAAGCGGCACGCCGCGCCCCACCACAGCCTCGTGCGCTGCGCGGCGCCTTCCAGCCAGTCCCGTTCCGCCGGTCTTTCCATTGTCCCGATGAAGATCCCCGCCAGTATCCCCAGCACGCCGTTAGGCATCCACACCGCCGCTTCCACAGTTAACGCGCCCTGCCGCGCGAGCCCTATCAGGCTGATCAATCCCGTGTAATAAAGGAAAGCCAGTGCCGCCGTGAGCACAATGGCTGAAGATCGGCTCCCTTTGCGGGAGGAGACCCCTAAAGGAACCGCCAGCAAGGCTAGCGCCAGACACGCCACCGGCAGGGCCAGCCGTTGGTTCAGCTCGATGCGCGCATCAATCGAGTGGCGCGCTTCGGCCCACAGCGTTTTGGTGTCCATCTCGCTATAGGCGCGCGCCCGGATCTCTTCCGGGCGCGAGGCCACCAGCGCCTGCTGGCCGCGCGGGAAGCGGCTGTGGTAGTACTCGACGGGGTCCTTGCCTACTTCGTGTGTGCTGCCCTCGATTAGTGAGAGCTGGATACGCTGGCGGGCTGGCTCCGTGACTGCGATGGCTTCCCGCGCCAGCGTGATGCGGGGCAACTCGCCCTTGGGCTGGCCGCCGGTGCTACGCGCCTCAGGCGATCGCAGGTCGGCCAAGAAAACGCCTCGCCAGCGCACTACCGGCCCTGGAACCACGTCCGCTACGTAAAGGATAGTGTCCGGGAATTGTTCTTCGAACACGCGCGGCCGCACCTCCGCCGTCACCTGGGAGGCCGCCAGGCGGTTCACCACCGCGTAAGTTTCGCGGATGCTAAGCGGCGTCAGCCAAAGCGAGCAGATGGCGGTGGCCGCCAAACCGGGTATTGCACAAGCCACGACCGGCTTCAACAGAGTGCGGCTGGGCGCCCCCACGGCGCGCAGGCCGGTGATTTCGCCGTCGCTGGACATGCGGCTGAGTGCAATCAGCGTCCCCACCAGTACCCCGATGGGGATCGTGAAGGTCAGCACGGCAGGCAGGGCGAGCAGCAGCAAGTAGCCAATGGTGGAGGCCGGGGCGGCTGCCCTCACCAGCAACTCGAACAACTTCCCGCTGCCCAGCCGCTGCAAAAGCAGCACGAAACTGAACAGCACCACCCCCCACAGCGCGCTGCCGCTGATTTCGCCCACCACGGAACGGGCCAGCAGTCCCATCAACGAACAAGTCGGCTGTTTAGTATGGCAAGCGGCGGAGGCGGCACCAGAGGCGGCCGCGTGAACTGCTCCTCCGCTCGCTCCAACTCCAAATCGTCTATGAGCACCGAGGGCGCCACCACGCTGCATTCGGCTACGTAGCCGGCTGCCCCCATGAGCGCGAACGGCGCTCCGTTTTCCAGGTAGTCGAACACATGCAGCTCGTGCGAGGCAGCCAGAATATCGCGCAGCGAGCGGGCGTTCAAGTTACGAAAACGCATGCCCCGCACCAGCTCCTCGCGCCCGTCCGCGTGCACGCGGTAAAGCAACACGGGTGGGCTGATCCCTCCTCCGCCGCCGGCTCCCTCTAGCATCCTGCGCGCTTCTTCCCAAGTAGCCGAAGAGGGAAAGTCCATCTTGCGCACCAGCATGCCGTAGGGCTTGCCGCGCTGGCGGCAGAGTTCTATCAGCTTCTTCTTCAGCTCGGACAGGGACACTGCCTCTGCGCTCCGCACGAAGAGGTTTGAGATGGCAGCCGCCTTGGCTCCGAAACCGCCGGGCAGGCGAGCGTGCCCATTGGATCCTTGGAATCCTCTGATGGGTTGTCGCGTTAGCAGGTAGCTTTTCAGCACGCCTTTTTCCACCACTGTCACACGCTGCGCCGGGACGCCCTCCAAGTCCACCCTATAGTGCCCAAACAGGGGCCGCCCGTTGTGCTCCTTCGCTGTGGGATCATCTATCGCATCCATCCACTCCGGCAGGATGCGCACCCCGATCCGTCCTTCGAGCTCGCTGGTCCGGATGGGTAGGCTCTTGCCCGGCGGCATGAGCGGCCGCCGCACCGCTGCCAGGTTGCGCCCCAGCAGTTGTGCGAAGAGCTGTCCGGCGGCTTCCGCTTCAAACAACACCGGACCCGTGTAAGGCTCACACACCGGCGCCTCGGCCAACTCGCTCAGGTTACGCGCCACCTCTTGGGCGGCCTGCTGTAGCTGGCCTTCGTTCGGCGCGCGGCGCAGGTCTCGCGTGTGCAATACCACTGCATCGCGCAGCAACATCCCGTCACCTGCCTGGCTGGTTGCGCGAATTCGCACGAACATTACGCCCGAGGGTTCGCGCACTTGGGTGCCTTCCGAGTTTGCCAGATAAAACACGTCGCGGCTGGCGGTATAGTCCACTACCGAGCCGATGACCTTGGGATAGTTCACAAATACTGCACTGACGCGCCGCACCCGCTCGGTCCAGGCAGCCGCATCCACTGCCGGCAGCGCTGCTGACTCGAGCAACTGCACCGGGGGAGCGCGATAAAAGTCGGGCAACTGGTCGCTGGTGCTGAGGCTTCGCAGCGCCGCGCGCTTGCGCGAGAACCCTTCCAGCGCCGCCTTGTAAGCCATGTCTGTGGCCAGCCAAAAATGGCGGCGCAACACCCAGTAGGAATCCTCCAGGGGCAGGCGATCCACTTCGTAACGGGCGCCGCTGTATGACTCGGCGAGCAGAAAATTGGTGTTGTCCAACTGGTAGCTGCCGACCCGGACCTGCACACGCGGCAGCCGGAAGCGAGTCTGATTGCGGTGCAGCAGCGCGCCCAGGCTGGCCGAGGCGGAATGCTGCTCGGCGTCATCCACTGCATACTCGACGAAGTAGGGCGGCTCAACTATGCGCAGCAAACCGCACCGTGCCAGCTCGTCTTGCATGGCGCGCAGCAGCGTGTCGGCGCCCCCCGCCTTGGGCTGGCCGTAAAGCCAGGCCGCGCCCAGCAACGTGATCAGGGCCGAAACGCGCACCTTCATGGCGCCGACTCCTCGGGGGGCGGAGGCAATAGGGGCGGGCGATCCAGCGATTTCTCCGCCTTTTGTATTTCGATTTCCGAAACCAGCACCGCGGGAGCCACCGCCGCTACCGGAATATTGCCCGATTCAGCCCCGCAATAGCCATTGAAGACCTCCCAGCGATCCGAGGTGGCCAGAATGCGGCCGAAGCTCGCTAGCGGCGTGCCCACGATGTCGGCGCCCCGTATCAATTCGTCCGGCCGCCCATCGGGCCACACCCGATAAACCAAAACCGGTATCACTTTAAAGGCCTGTATGCCGGCGCGCGCGGTGGTGGTCAGCCCGCCGACCACCTCCCGAAAGTACAGCCCGTAAGGCTTGTTCTGGCGCCGTATTTCCTCTATCAGCATCTCGCGCAGACGCTGCTCGGGGACGGTTCGCGTCGATTCCACGAACATATTGGACTGTCGCGAGACCACTTCGTAGCCGGGCGCCCGCCGCCCGTGACCGTTCGAGTGAGTGAAGCCACGCACCGGCGAGCGCGCCAGCAAGAAGGTCTTCAGGACGCCGTTTTCGACCACCTTTACCGGCCGCGCCTTGACCCCCTCGTCGTCGTAAAGATAGTAGCCGTTGAGATCCTTGCCTTCAAACTGCCGCCGCGTCGGATCGAAGCTAATCGAAATGAACTCGGGCAGAACTTTGCTCCCGAGGCTCCGCGCAAAGGTTTGCCCTTCGGCCTCATCTTTCTGCCGGTGGCCCTCCACGCGATGGCCGAAGATCTCATGGAAAAACACGGCTGCGGCGCGTCCGGAAAGAATGGCCGGTCCGGCGAAGGGATCTGCCAGCGGGGCTCTCAACAAGGCCGTCAGGTCGCGCGCCAGCCGCTCGATGGCTTGGCGCACTTCTTCGTCTTTGGGCAGGCGGGCAGGATCCTCGGCATCGAAGGTCTCATTAAGGACCAGATCCATCCCGTCGGCCGCTTTGGCCCGCGCGCTGATCCAGATCCGCGCGAAACCCCGCCCGTGCTGCAACCGGGTTCCCTCAGTGTTGACCAGGTATCGGGTTTCTCTTTGCAAGCCCACTGCCACTTGAGAGGTCAAGATTTGGGGCCATCGCTTGAACTCTGCCGACCACTGTCGCACTCGCTGCACCCAGGGGTCGGCCACGTAGGCCGCTTTGACCGGCGCTTCCTGGTAAACCGCGGGTTCTTCCCGCGAGAAATCCTCCGACTGGTCTTCCTCGGCTACCTTGACCTGTTGCTGCGTGCGCACCTTAATCAGCCGCTCGACCGCTTGCCGGTAGGTGCGGTCCGTCTCCCGCCACAACCGCTGCTTGATTGCCGCAGGCTGATCTTCGATGGGCAGGGGCAGTCCCCCCGTGAACTGCGCGCGCTCGCCGGGGAGCCGATGATAGTTGTCCAGTTTGGGACTGCCCACACGCACACTGACGTCCAGCAAGCGCGTGTGCTGCTGCTCGAGCGTCTTCAAAGCTCCCAGTGAGGCGCTCGTACTGAAGAGTTGCTGTTCGGTGACTTGATAGCCAAGAAAATACGGAGGTGGGTCTGCTTTCTGCTTCAGCACCGCGAAATTGCGCTCCAGCTCCTCGCTGAGAATGTTTAGCAGAGCCGTGCTCTGCCCCAGCGCCAGTGATGCTCCGGCGGCCCACAAAAAAACTTTACTTGGCCAGGCCACGCCATCAGCATAGCACGCGCATGCGAGGCCGCCGCGCTGCACTCCGGGCGTCTCCCGCCCTCGCCTCCGTCTGCTTTATACTTGCCTGTCGGTTCTTGGGGATATGCAACCGGCGGGCGCAGTGGTGGTCACTTGGAACGCCGAGGAGCAAATCGGCGTGTGCCTGGATGCGCTGCTGGCGCAGGGCGTCACCGACGTCGTGGTGGTAGACAATGCATCCGAAGATGGCACTGTGGCCCAGGTGCGACGCCGGCCGGCCGTCCGGCTGATCGCCAACCCCTGGAATCGAGGTTTCGCGGCCGCCGCAAACCAGGGCATCGAAGCGCTCGACGCGCCTTGCGTGCTGCTTATCAATCCGGATGCAGAGTTGCTCACCCCCCTCGATGCCATGCGGCAGGCTTGTTGCCTGCCAGGGGTGGCTGCCGTGGGCGGGAAGTTGCTGGACCGGCAAGGCCGCCCGCAGGCGGGTTTCATGCTGCGCCGGTTCCCCACACCCGCGGCGCTGATCTCAGAACTTTTCGGGCTCAACCGGCTGTGGCCTGCCAACCCGATCAACCGGCGCTTTCGCTGTCTGGATCTGGACCCGGAGGCGCCGGGGGAAGTCGAGCAGCCGGCGGGGGCTTTCTTGATGCTGCGGCGGGAGGTATGGCGCGAGCTGGGCGGCTTCGAGGAGTCTTTTTACCCGCTTTGGTTCGAAGACGTGGACTGGTTGCGGCGGGCTCAGATGGCTGGCTACCGTATCCTGTATGAACCACGCGTTGTGGCCCGGCACCTTGGGGCGGGCTGCGTGCGCAAGATGAGCTGGGAGCAGCGGCAGTATGCCTGGTATGATAACCTGTTCAGGTACGTTGCTAGGCATTTCAGTTCTGCGGGTTGCAGAACGGTGCTAGCCGCGGGTATATTGGCGACTGCGGTGCGGGGCGCCGGTGGGATAGTGCGAGCCGGCCTCCCGGCGGCACGGGTTTGCGCTAGAATAATCCAAACGGCTGCAAGAAGGCTGCTCGGAGGTGACAGGCAAGGCCTCAACTACGGGGGACACGGACGCGCCGAGCAATTTGCAGGCGGCTCGAGCTGACAAATAATGGCGGGCGAGGAGCTGGTTTCGGTAACGATTGTCACTTACAATAGCAGCCGCTTCATAGGGCGCTGCCTGGAGTCGGTGCTGGCTCAGAAGTATCCCCGCATCGAAGTCATTGTGGTAGATAACGCCTCGACCGACGACACCCGCCGGGTGCTCGAGCAATTTCGCGAGCGTTGCCGGATCATTTACAATGCACAGAACATTGGCTTTGCGGCCGCCCAAAATCAAGCCATCCGGCTGGCGCGGGGCGACTGGATCCTCACCCTGAACCCCGACATGCTCTTGCTGCCCAGCTTCATTCAAGCGCTGGTGGCCGCAGGGCACTTGGATCCGCGCGTGGGGACGGTTTGCGGCAAGCTGCTCACCATGCGGCCCAGCTTCGATTTCCCCGAGCAGCCCCTGGTTGATTCCACCGGCATTTATTTCACCCCGATGTTGCGCCACTTGGATCGCGGCAGCCAGCAAGTCGAAGACGGTCACTTCCTCAAGTACGAGTACGTCTTCGGAGCCAGCGCCGCCGCCGCCCTTTACCGACGCGAGATGATCGAGGACGTCTCCATTGACGGGGAGTTCTTCGATTCGGACTTCTTTGTCTACCGCGAGGATGCTGATGTGGCCTGGCGAGCTCAACTGTTCGGCTGGCGATGCCTGTACACGCCGCACGCGCGGGCCTACCACGTCCGCAGCGTCCGTCCGGGCAACCGCCGCGCCTTGCCTCCCCTGATCAACATGCACTCGGTCAAGAACCGGTTCTTGATGCGAATCAAGAACATGACCCCGGATTTGTACCTGCGCAACTGGTTTTCTATCACCTTGCGCGATCTGATGGTCATCGGGTGCTGCTTGCTCCGGGAGCAGACGTCGCTGAAGGCTTTCTGGTTCCTGCTGGCCAACTGGCGACGGGTGTGGGCCAAACGCCGCCAGATCATGGCGCGCAAGCGCGTCAGCGACGATTACATCGCCTCTTGGTTCCGCTACCGCCCCGTAGCCTTGCCCTTTCCAGCAGACGGCCGGCCCCAACCCGTGATGGCTGCGCGGGCAGCCAGCGCCGCCGATTTGCCTTGAGCGGGCAGTACTGTTCGCCGTGAAGATTGCGATCCTCGGTACGCGCGGCATCCCGGGCCGCTATGGAGGCTTCGAAACCTTCGCCGAGGAACTGGCGCGGCGGCTGGTGGAGCGAGGCCACCAGGTCACGGTTTATTGTCGGGCGCCGCATCCGGAGCAGCGCTATCTGGGTGCTCGCCTTTGTTACCTGCCCGCCCTGCGCCACAAGTACTTGGAGACCCTCACTCACACGGCTCTGTGCACCTTGCATCTGCTGCGCCATCGCCAGGACGTCGCGCTTTATTGCAACGCTGCCAACGCTATCTTCACGCTTCTGCCGCGCCTGGCGGGCATGCCGGTGGTGCTGAACGTGGATGGCCTCGAGCGGCGCCGGCGCAAATGGAACTGGCTGGCGCGAACCTGGTACCGGCTCTCTGAACGGCTGGCGACTTGGTTGCCTGACGCCGTGGTCAGCGACGCTCAAACCATCGCCCGCTACTATTTGCAACACTATGGCAAGCAAACCCACTTCATCCCTTACGGGGCTGAGGTGGGCAAGGTGGCCAGCCGCGACATTCTGGGCAAACTGGGTTTGGTTCCCGGCGGCTACCTGCTTTACGTGAGTCGCATGGAGCCCGAAAACAACGCCTTGCTGGTGCGGCGGGCCTTCGAACAGGTGGCTACGGATTTGCGCCTGGTCATGGTGGGCGATGCTCCTTACGCCCGGGACTACATCGAGCGGGTGCGCGCCACGCGCGATCCCAGGATCCTGTTCCCCGGCGCCATTTACGGGCAGGGCTATCGGGAGCTGGGATCGCACTGCTTCGCTTACATCCATGCCACCGAGGTGGGGGGTACCCATCCCGCCTTGATCGAGGCCATGGGCCGGGGGGCATTGGTGCTTTACCTGAATACGCCGGAAAACGCTGAGGTGGCTGCTGACGCCGGCATCCCGTTTGAAGCCGAAGAGCTGCCCGAGAAAATTCGCTTTGCCCTAAGCCTCAGCCCGGCCGCACGTGAAGCCTACGGCCGCCGCGCCATGCAGCGCGTGCAGGAACACTACAACTGGGAGAAGGTGACCGACGCCTACGAGCGGCTGTTTGGCGCCTTGCTGAGGGGAAGCTGAGTGGTGGAACCGCGCACCTGGGTGGAAATCTCGCGCTCGCAGATCGCCGCCAATTACCGCGCCGTGCGGGAGGCGGTAGGACCGCAAGTCGAGGTAGCTGCGGTGGTGAAAGCCGATGCTTACGGGCACGGAGCAGTGGAGGTAGGGCGGGTGCTGGTTGAGGAGGGCCTGCGCTGGCTGGCCGTAAGTTCGGTGGAGGAAGCGGTCACGCTGCGCCAGGCAGGCTTGAGGCCGCGCATTCTCGTGATGGCGGACAACCCTCCCGGTGCCTGGTCTGCCTTAACCGAATACGAGCTGACGCCGGTGGTTCATTCGCTGGGTGATTTGAGAGCTCTCAATGCTTGGGCGCGCAAGAGCGGCATCAGCCTGGCCTATCACCTGAAGCTGGATACCGGCATGGGCCGGTTGGGTGTGCGTGAAGGCGCGCCGGAAATTGCGCGTGCTGTGGAGGAGGCAGGCAACTTGCGGCTGGAAGGCCTGATGACGCACTTCGCCAGCGCGGCCGATTTCAGCACGTCGCAAACCGAGGAGCAAATCAGCCGCTTTGATGGGGTGGCGAGCGAGTTGGAGGCCATGGGAATCCGGCCGCGGTACTACCACCTGGCCAGCACCAATTCCATCGCCTACGCTCGCCGAGCCTGCTGGCGCAATATGGTGCGGCCGGGACACGCGCTTTATGGCTACGTGTCCCCGGCCCGTGGCCCGGCTCCCACCTCCATTTTGCACGTACGGCCGGCTTTGAGCTGGAAGGCGCGCGTCTTGGCCGTGAAAGAGGTGCCGGCGGGGGCTTTAGTGGGCTACGGCGGCTTGTTCCGCGCCTCGCGTCCTACGCGCATTGCAATTCTGGCGGTGGGCTACGCCGATGGTTTCCCACACCGGTTGGCCAATCGCGGCCGGGTGATCGCAGCCGGGCGCCTGGTCCCCGTTATCGGCGCCGTCTCCATGGATCTGGCCACCATAGACGTGACGGAGTGTCCAGAACTGCGTGCCGGGGACGCAGTAACGCTATTGGGCTGTGAGGGAGAAGCCGCGCTTGACGCCCAGCAGTTGGCGCGACTCGCTGGCACGATCTCTTATGACTTGCTTTGCGGCATCCGCGCCCGTGTGCGGCGGGTCTACGTGTGAGGCCGGGCTGAGCGCGTAGACGTCCGGTTGCAGCCGTTTGGAATCCTCGGTTGCGGGTGCGCCAGCATCGGCCCGGGCAGGAAACCTGTTCAGGACGACTGGAAGCTGACCCGCAGCCTGGCCTTGAATTTGGGCTTGCGCTGGACCTACACCTCGCCCTTCAAAACCAAATTCGGGCAGCAATCCCAGTTCGACCCGAATGTAACAGACCCCGTAACCGGAAAACCCGGGGCGATCACACACCCGAAGGGCATCATAGGCAAGCGGGACCTGAACAACTTCCAACCGCGCTTGGGACTGGTTTGGCACTTCCAGAAAAAGTGGGTGTTTCGCTCCTCTTTTGGGATCATCACTGCGGAGGAGGCAGGCAGGGCCGGCTTCGAAGAATACGCCGGGCGGTTTAACATTCTCCGGCCCACCGGTGACCCCAGGCACGTCTTCGTGTTGAGTCAAGGGCCGGGCCCCATCGCCTACCCCGTGCTCCCCGACGGCACCGTCCCATATACCGGCGCCAGTTACAGCGCGCGCAACGCCACTTGGCGCGATCCGAACCTGCGCAACCCCTACGTCATGAACTGGTCGAGCGGCTTTCAGTACGAGTTCGCGCGCAGGTGGCTGCTGGATATCTTCTACCACGGAACGGCCGGCGTGGGCCTGACACGGAGTTGGAACATCAACGAGATCCCTCTTTCGATCGCGCTGAGCGGGAACCGGGCCTTGCAAGATCAGGTCTACGTTGCGCAGCAAGACTATCGCTACTATCCTCACTTCGGTAACATCTCGCTGCTTTCCAACTTTAACCACAACACTTATCACAGCGGAAACATCATTGTGGAAAAGCGTTACTCTGCTGGCCTGACGCTGAATGCCTATTACACGATCTCGAAAACTTTGACCAACGCCGGTGAGATATCCTACTACGACCGAAAAGGCAAGGCGCGAGCCTCTTACGATCGCCGTCACAACTTCGGCACCATGGTGACTTATGAACTGCCGTTCGGACAGGGCAGGCGTTGGCTGAACCGGAGCCGAATCTTCAATGCCGTTTTGGGAGGGTGGACCCTGGCCCTAAGCGAGCAGATTTACTCGGGAATTCCTCTTTCGGTGAGCATGAGCGGCAGCCCGTACCGCTATCTGACCGCCACCCGCGTGAATGCCTTGGCGCCGATTGAGGAGGCCAAAGTTCCCAATTGGAAAATGGGTCACCGCTTCCCCACGGCGGCGCAGAACCCATATTTCCGAATGGATATTTTCCGGTACCCGGAGGCCTACACGGTGGGCTCGCTCGGAGCCAATGTGCTAGAAGCTCCCGGCATCGTGTGGACGGAAGTGTTTGCTTCCAAACGCTGGAGTTTTTGGGAGCGCCTTAAAGTCACCTTGCGGCTTGACGGCCACAATTTGCCCATCAAGAAGCCGAACCTGGCAGCGCCCAATACCACATACAACCTGAACAACCCAAGCGCATGGGCCCGATTCACCGGCGTAGTGGGCGGCTCTTCCAATTTCGGCAGCGGGATGGCGAATGTTCAAGCTGCCGTGCGCCTGGAGTGGTGAGCCATAGGCAGGTCCGATGAGAGCACTGGCAGCGCGGGGTGCGGTCACCCCCGTGAGCTACGTTCGGGAGTTGCCTTTTGGCCAGGACATTCCGGCGGGGCGAAAGGCTTCGCGCGGATCTGCGCGGCGAGGTGTTCAACCTGCCCAACTCCCCGCGCTTCGCCCCGGGCAGCCGCAACCTTGACGACCCTAACTTCGGCGTGGTGCGCGCTGCCATCAACCAGCCGCGACGGATGCAGTTCGCCCTGAAGTTCTACTTTTAACCGGCAGCGCCCGGCGGGGATTTCGTTCGGGAGCCGGGAAGCGACGGGCCCCCAGCGCCGCACCTCGGCTAGCTGGCAAGAGTGATGCGTCCGCCTCGAGCCCATGGCGCCGCGATGGCCGCGGGTTTTCCCCGTGCTTCCGCCTTGGCCTGCCGGGGCAGTGCTGCCCAATGCTGGCTGCGCCGCGCGGAGCGGCTGCGGGCCCGGCTCAAAGCCACCGGACTAGAACAACAGCTTCAGTGAAAGGTTCAACTGGCGCTGGCCATGCCCTTTTTCGGCGTTGATCGAACCGAAGGCCGTGCTTACCGGGTTAGTATCCGGAACATCGAATTGCACGTGGTTCATTGCGTTGTAAGTCTCGAAGCGAAACTGGAGCTGAAGGCGCTCTTTCAGCGGAAACGTCTTGAACATTGACAGGTCGAAGTTGTTGATGCCGTCCGCCCGGATCCCTGTGAAGCGCGAGGGAAAGGTGCGAATGTTGCTGGCCAATTGCTTTTGCGGATCCCGCTCAAAGCCGGCCTCAGTATTGAACCACCGCTCCGCAGTACGTCGCCGCACAGGCAAAGGAATGTCGTGCAGATTGCCGGTAAAGATGGCGTTGCCGAACCCCAGCGCCGGCCCGCTTTGTCCTTCATACAATCCTTGCACCTGCCAGCCTCCCGCCAGAATGTTTAAAAGTCCCTTGGCGCCGCTCAGCAGCGGCTTGCCTTTACCGAAGGGCAACTCCCAGATGGCGCTGACCACGAGGCGGTGCGGGTAGTCTTGGTCAGAGATTACTTTTTCTAGGTAAGTGTCGGTATCGTTGAGATAGCTGATGGCCTCCATGAACTTAGACCAGGTCCAGGCAGCCTGAAAGGTCAGGCCGCGACTCATGCGCTTTTCCGCGGTCACCTGCAAGGAGTGGTAGTAAGACCAGCCGGCGGGGAAGGAAGTCGAGATGCTCTGGAAATGCGGCCGCTCTCGCAATAACTGTGCCCGGGTGGTCCGCTGGCTTGCCAGTCCGGTGCCGGCAAATTCCGGAATGCCGAAAAAGGGATTAGTCACCTGGGCGCTCAAGAAATCAATGGTGGGCTGATCCCGGTAAGGAAGCGTTGAGAAGTATTGGCGGGGGACGGGATTCAGTTCGCGACTAACCCCCAGCTTGGCGCCGCGGTTGCCGACATAGGCTGTCTCAATCAGGGTTCGGAACGGGAGCTGGTGCTGTATGGAAAACGACCACCGCTGCATATAAGGGTTCAATGGGGTCTCGTGGAAGAAGGATACGCCTCGTCCCAGATAGGTGCGCAAGCCGCCGGAGGCGCCCGGCGGTATCTCCAACCCGTTGGGGAATGGGTTGGAAAGCGTGGCACGGAAGCTGAGGCCGTTATCCAAACTCGGGATCAGGTTGGTGGCTTGGCTGAAGCCGCCCTGGTTGACATGCTGCCGGTCTATACCCATGGTGTCGAAAAACACCCCGTAGCCTCCGCGGACTACCGTCTTAGGGCCGAGCTGGAACGCCAAGCCCACGCGAGGCGCCAAATTGTTCCGGTCCGGCTTCCACAAGGACCTGGGCTGCCCGCCCACGCCGGCGAACAGAAGGCCGCCGCGGGCGCTAAAGCGATCAGGCGGCACCTCGGGTATGGGTGAGCGTGCGTAGTTGGCCTTGGCTTGGGCTTCGATGGGACTGGGCGTGATGAAGTCGAAGCCCCGAATAGAACGGTTGTAGCGTTCAGTGACGGAACCCTCATACTCGTATCGAATCCCCAGATTCAGAGTGAGGCGCCGGGTGGCCTTCCAGTCGTCCTGAAGGAAGATGGCCGTGAAGGTAGACTGCTCGGCTCGGGATGCATTGATGTTGATGCGGCCGCCGGTGGGAAGGCCCAGCACGAAAGATGCCAATCCCTGACCGATGGGGGCGGTGGGCGAGTTGTCGAGGGGGCCGCGCGTCCACGTCTGGGCGAATTCCAGGCGCGGGGCGACGTTGCCGTAGTCGTACTGGCTTTCACGTTGCAGGCGGAATTCAGTCCCCGTGCGCAAGCTGTGGTTGCCGGCGATCCGAGTCAGGGTGCCCGCCAGAGTTTGGTAGGCGGTGCGGAATCGTGCGCCGCCGGTGTCGCCAAGTTGCGTGTAGGCGCCCCCGTCCACCACCACTTGGGGGAAAGCCAAGTCTTGGACGTTGTTCTTGCTCCGGATCTCCTGCATCAAGCTTTGCGGAAAACCAAGGCTGAGCAAATCGAAGCCCTGGTGGATACGGCCCGTGATCTGCTGCTGCGCGGTGATCCCATAGCGGATGTTGATTAGCAGGTCAGGGCGGAACACATAGACGTCATCGAGCGCCAGGCTGTAGCGGGTGCGATCCTGCGTGTTCCCAATGGCCGGCGAGCGGATGTTCTGGGTGAGATCGTCCATTTGTGTGTTGCTCAACCGCAGGAACCCGCGGTGCTTTTGGCTGAAGTTATGGTCAACGCGGCCCATTAGCGAGCGCCAGTCCCACACCCGGTTTTGCGGATTGAAGTAATTGTCCCGCCCGTCGGCGGTGCCGGTGCGGTTCGGCTCGGGCCAGAAGGGCATTATCTTGCGGGCCACCGGATCAATCCGGCTGGCCGGTATGATATTGCCGGGTAGTGGCTGGCGGCTGAAACGGTTATTGGGCGCCGGCGCGATAGTGGCCGGATCGTAGATCTGGTAGCGCGAACCGAGGCGCAGCAGCTCGGAAAAATCCCCGTTTCTTTGCGCCATTGTCGGCATGGTGCCGGTGACCGATCCGGGGCGCCTAACGTGCATACCCTCATAGCCGAAACTCCAGAAGGTGCGGTTATGGCCGTCGTACAGCTTAGGCAACACCACCGGCCCCGACAGCGTGCTGCCCCACCGAAGATAGAGCCAGCCGGGAAACGCTTCTTTGCGCTTTTCCGGCGTCACCGGCCCCGTGGTGGGATCCCACAACCAGCGGTTGGAAAACCATGGGATCGCCCGCACTCGTGAGTCTATGTAGTAGCCCGTGCCGTGCCACTCGTTGGTGCCTGACTTCGTACTGACGTTGACCACCGCCCCGGCTGCGTGGCCGAGCGTAGCGTCAAAGGTGACTGTCTGAATGCGGAACTCTTGCACCAGATCGGCAGGCGGGGAGCCGTAGGCAGAGCTGCGGCGGAACATGTTCGTTACGCCGTCCAAGGTCACCTCGCTGCTGCCCGAGCGAGTCCCGCTGACGGTAATCATGCCGGAGGCCAGGTCTTGTGGGGGGTTACCGGGAGCATGCCCTTCGGTGGTGGCGATGCCGGGCGCCAGCCGCGACAGATGCAAGACATTGCCCCCCGCAATGGGCAACTCGGTTACCCGGCGTGAATCCACGATCAAACCCACCGAGGCGGTAGCCGCCTCCAACTGTGGACTTTCCCCGGTGACCACCACCGATTCGGCCACGTCGCCGACCTCCAGCGTGAAATCAACCACGAGCCGATCATTCACGCGCAGCTCGATGCCTTCTCGCACCGCGCGTTTGAAACCCGACAGTTCCGCGGTGACACGGTAAATGCCGGGTAGCAAGTATGGGATCTCGTAATTTCCCTCCTGGTTGGTGACTGAGGAGGCGCCGGTGTTGGTGGCCACATTAATCGCATGCACTTGGGCTCCGACCACAACCGCGCCGCTCGGGTCCAGGATGCGACCCAAGATGGTGCCGCGAGACTCTTGAGAATGTGCCGCCACGCAAATTGCGATTGCAGCGACGGCCAGGTAGCCCGCCGACGTTCCTCGCTTGGACATCAGGCTGTCCCTCCTGCGCTCAGTTGACTACTTGCCCACTTCAGGCGATCGCCGCGCTCGTGCCCGCTTAGCCCCGAACGCGGCCGTACCGCCCTGGCCTTAGACGGCTACTTTACCACCTTGCAGGCGGCATTGGCGCCAGAAAAGTGGCGCCGGTCCGGTTCGGCCCTCGCGATCGTCAAGGCCCGCTTTCTCCGTGGCCGCCCCCGGCGCCCCTCCGCCGCGTATTATCCTTAGCCGTATGACACGCGATGAGGCCTGGCAATTGCTCTGCGAATTCACCAAATCTGAAAACTTGCGCAAGCATGCGCTAGCCGTGGAGGCCTGCCTGACTGCCTACGCCCGCAAGTTCGGAGAGGACGAACAGAAGTGGGCTGTCACGGCGCTGTTGCACGATTTCGACTACGAGATTCATCCGGAAGCCCCGGATCACCCGCTCAAGGGCGAGGCCATTCTTGCTCAGCGCGGCGTCAGCGAGGAAATTCGGCGGGCTGTACTCTCGCACGCCACCTACACCGGCGTGCCGCGCCAGTCGTTGCTCGAAAAAGCACTGTTTGCCTGCGACGAGCTGGCGGGTTTCATCATTGCGGTGGCCCTGGTCAAGCCGCATCGCAGCCTGGCTGAAGTGGACGCCCGCTCGGTGCGCAAGAAGATGAAGGACAAGGCATTCGCGCGCTCGGTCAGCCGCGAGGATATTGTGCGTGGAGCGGAAGAACTGGGCGTGGACTTGGACGAGCACATTGAGTTTTGCGCCCGCGCCATGCAGACGCGGGCCGGCGAGCTGGGCTTGGAGGGCAGCGCGTGAGCCGTCCGAGCTGGGATGAGTATTTTCTGGAACTGGCCGCCCACGTGGCCCGGCGCGCCACCTGCGACCGCGGCCGGGCCGGCTGCGTGGTGGTGCGCGACAAACGCATCATCGCCACCGGCTATGTGGGCTCGCCGCCCGGTTTGCCGCACTGCGACGATGTGGGCCACCTGATGAAAAAAGTGGTGGACGAGGACGGCACTGTTCGTCAGCACTGCGCCCGTACGACACACGCCGAGCAGAACGCCATTTGCCAGGCTGCGCGCTACGGCATCGCCTTGGAGGGCGCCACGCTCTATTGCACCATGGAACCCTGCCGCGTCTGCGCCATGCTGCTCATCAGTGTCGGCATCCGCCGCGTGGTGGCCCGGCGTCGTTACCATGCCGGGCAGGATACGCGCGAGCTTTTCCGGGCCGCCGGGGTCGAACTGGTAGTCATGGAGGATCAGGTAGAGGAATACCCTGAGCAGTGAGGCCTGAAAATCGGCGCCTCGAGGAGGTCAAGCACCATGCAATGCATACTGGCGAATGCCCTCTTGCTTGCTGCGGTAATGCATTGGGCTCAGCCGCGGCCGGAGTGGGACGACCCCACCGTAGTGCAGGTCAACCGCGAGCCCCCGCACGCCACCATGATGATCTACCCCACGGCCGCACTGGCCCGCCAGGCTGATCCGGCGCGCTCACCCTGGTTCGTTTCCTTGAACGGCAAGTGGAAGTTTCACTGGGTGCGACGGCCTGCCGATCGCCCCGCTGAGTTCTACCGCCCGGAATTTGACGATTCGCAGTGGGCTGCCATCACCGTGCCCTCCAACTGGCAACTGCAAGGCTACGACATCCCCATCTACACCAACTTCGTTTATCCCTTCCCATACGACCCCAAAGGCCCTCCCGTGGTGCCAAGAGATTACAACCCGGTGGGCTGCTACCGGACCCGCTTCAATCTGCCCGCGGCTTGGTCGGGCCGTCAGGTCTTCATCAACTTTGATGGCGTGGATTCGGCCTTTTACTTGTGGGTCAACGGACACCAGGTCGGCTACAGCGAAGACTCACGGACGCCGGCCGAATTCAACATCACAAAGTACCTGAAGCCGGGCTCCAATTTACTGGCCGTAGAGGTCTACCGGTTCCCCGACGGCGCTTACCTGGAAGATCAGGATATGTGGCGGCTGAGCGGTATCTACCGTGACGTGTACCTCTGGAGCGCCGGAGACCGGCACATCCGCGATTTTCAAGTGCGCACCGATCTGGACGAAGCCTGGCGTAATGCCACCCTCGCAGTCAAGGCCGATCTGGTGCAGTACCAAGGGGCGCCCGGCCGCGTCAGCCTAAGCTTGGAACTGTTCGACGCCGACGGCAAAGCGGTTTTCAAACCTCAGCTCAGGCAGGCCGACCTGCGCCCCGGAGCCGAAACCGCTGTCGAATTTTCCGTGCCCGTCAGCAGCCCGCACACCTGGAGCGCCGAATCGCCTTATCTTTACAAATTACTGCTCACCTTAAAAGATGCAGCCGGACACGTGATCGAGGTCATACCGTGCAACGTCGGTTTCCGCGAGGTTGTTATCCGCGAGGGGCGGCTGCTGCTAAACGGGCGCCCCATTCTTTTTAAAGGCGTCAACCGGCACGAGCACAGCCCGGACACCGGCCACTACGTTACGCCTGAGCTGATGTTGCGCGACATCCTGCTGATGAAGCAGCACAACATCAATGCGGTGCGCACTTCGCACTACCCCAACGCCCCGGCTTGGTACGACCTCTGCGACCGCTACGGCTTGTACTTGATTGACGAGGGCAACATCGAGGCTCACGGCTACGGCAACAGCCCCCGCAATCGCCTCAGTAACGACCCGGATTGGCGCACGGCTTACTTGGACCGCGTCCAGCGCATGGTTGAACGGGACAAGAATCATCCCTCGGTTCTCATCTGGTCCCTGGGCAACGAATCCGGCGACGGGCCGAACGTGGCCGCCGTGTACCAGTGGGTGAAGCGACGCGATCCCACCCGCCCGTTTCATTACGAAGGCAGCACAGCTAACGGCGGCTCCAACGCGGACGTCAACTCCTTCATGTATTCGCCGCCGGCCATTATGCTGGAACGCGCCCGGCAGCGGCCACAGATGCCCCTGATATTGTGCGAATACTCCCACGCCATGGGCAACAGCAATGGCGGCCTCAAGGAATACTGGGATATTTTCTACGCGGGCACCAACGCCCAGGGGGCTTTCGTGTGGGATTGGGTGGACCAGGGCTTAAGGCAACCGGTGCCCCCCGAGTATCGCAAAACCTGGCCGCGCGACAGCTTTTTTGCCTACGGCGGCTGGTGGGAGGACAAAGTCGGCATACGCAACGACAACAACTTCTGTATGAATGGACTGGTGGCTGCCGACCGTACCGTCCGCCCTGGCTTGCTGGCTATTAAGTACGTCTACCGCTACCTGCATGCCGCGCCCGTGGATTTGGCCTCCGGCCGCGTCAAAGTTACTAACTGGTTCGACTTCATTAATGCGCGCGAAATAGCTGAGGGAACCTGGCGGGTGCAGGCCGAGGGGCGCACTATAGCTTCCGGTCGGTTCCCTGAGCTGGACATTCCGGCCCGCCAACAGCGCGAATTCCAATTGCCGTTGCCTCGCATCCAGCCCGAGCCGGGCGTGGAGTACTGGCTGGACCTTAGTTTCATCGCGCGGAGGGATTTGGCGTGGGCCAAACGCGGGCACGAGCTGGCTTGGGACCAGTTCAAACTGCCCGTCTACGCACCCCCGCCGCCACCTGAGTTCTCGGCCTTCCCGCCCCTGGATATTGACGAGCAGGGTGACGAGGTGCGCTTTACCGGCAAAGATTTTGTGCTGTTGTTCGACAAGCACGCCGGTTTGATTACCAGCTTCACTTACAAGGGCGTCAAGCTCATAGAGCGCGGCCCGAGGCCGGATTTCTGGCGCGCTATGACCGACAACGACCGCGGCGCTTGGAAGCTCATCTCGCGGTTGGGCAAACCCGATCCGGCGCGAAACCTTCTTGTTTGGCGTCAGGCGGGCGCCGGTTGGGAGGTCAAGCACGGAGAGGTCAGGCGATTGGACGCGCGCAGCGCCAGAGTGCTGGCGCAGGGAGAGCTACCCGCCGTGGGCGCCCAATACGGGCTGGTTTACACGGTTTACGGTAGTGGGGACATCATTGTGGAGGTGAATTACAAGCCGGGAACCATAAAACCTCCCATGATGCCTCGCTTCGGCACTGAGTGGGTCCTCTCACCGGGGTTGGAAAAAATCACCTGGTACGGTCGCGGTCCCGCCGCCACTTACTGGGATCGTAACTTCGAACGCATGGGGGTTTACTCTTCCACGGTGGACGCCGATTGGGTTGAATATTCGCGCCCGCAGGAAAACAACAACAAGACGGGGGTCCGCTGGGTAGCGCTTACCAATGAGGGTGGCATGGGCTTGCTGGCGGTCGGCATGCCGGAGCTGAGCGTAAGCGCCGTTCATTACACCAAGGCGGACATCGAGGAGGCGGATTATTCTTTCAAGTTGCGGCGCCGGCCTGAAATCTATCTCAATCTTGATTACCGACAGATGGGCGTGGGGGGCATTGATAGCTGGAGCATGAACGCCTGGCCCATGCCCGCCTACCGGCTGCCGGGCGATCAACCGTACTCGTACCGCTTCCGCCTGGCGCCGGTCGAGGGGCATTGGGGAGCTCGAACCCGCCTGCAATTTTAACTTCGGCGATACTCCTTTTCCTGCCGGGCGCGTTACGAGCCCCCGCTGCGGACCGAGCCCCTCGCCCGACCCACGACCAGCCGGCTTTGGGCGCGCCGGCTGCTGACCCTCGGATGGTTGTCAGCTAGCCCTGGCCCGCCAGCGCAGCCCGGCCAAAAAGCACGCCCCCAATCCCAGCAGCCCGAGTGTGCCCGGCTCGGGAATGCCCGGGGGACCCGGCGGGGCCTGAGGCCCGTCGAAGCCCGTAACCAGACCCCAGTCATCGAAAGCAGTGCCGAAGTTATGTGCGCGGCTGAACAGGCCGCCAGCATCACCGTTCCGGGCGTTGAGGTACAAATGACCGTCTTGTCGGCCGGCGGGATACGTCACCCTGACGTCCAGCAGGAGGTTGCCCGCCGCCGGATTATAGTAAAATGGTCCGCCCGTAATCTGCCAGACATCCGGAATGACAAATGGTCCCGTGACGGTTGCAAACAGGGTGTTGTCTGAGCCCAAATTCGTGTCGAAGGGAAAGTTGTCAATGGTGTTGACGGCCCGGCTGGTAGTGGAAAGGTAAAGCTCGAACACCCCGTTGCTTAGCAGGTTATCGTCCCCCCTGTACGCGTCCGCGTAAAAAATGATAGTGCCGATGTTGATGGCCGCTGGGAATGACGAGGCATCGTAGACCTGCTGGTACCGGGTGCCCGTAGCGCACCCGAACGGAAAGCAGTTACCCTGCGTTGTGGGGGCCCCGATGACAATAGGCCCACCGTAGCACGTCGCCGCCACAAACGCCACAAGCCCGCCCGTTAATTTTACCTTCATCAGGTTCCTCGCGGGAGAACAGCCGCAGATTGTTAGTGCTCAGATGAGCTGCCCCCGACTGTTCCCACTTGCTGTTGTGACCGCGAGGGTCATGGGCGACTCATCCATGCGTCCGTGCGGCGCCCATGCGCCGAGACAGCCGCCTTTGTCCAACGCCAGATCGCCGTCGTTCGGCTCTCCGGCCCAAAGCTGATTTTACTCGAAGCCTCTGCGGATTGCAAGCCCAAAGATGAACTTATTTGAAGCCGCGACCAGGGCACCGTACCAACCGTCCTGGGACTGGGAACGCCCTTGTCGCCCCATTCCACACTCCAGGCAGGTGTTATTCGTTTGACTGGGGTGACGTTTACTTTGTCTGGCTCGATTCCAACTTGCTGGTACATGGGGCTGCCATGGCTCGCATGCTCGTATGGCTCGAGAAAGACCGGCGGGCGCGTATTGCTTTCCGAAGGTAGTGTTTTTCCATCGTGCTCCCCGTCCCACGGGGCATCATTTCGTTCGTCAGCGCCGGCGGCACCTTGGCTATCTATCTGGTGGGCTTGGGGCCGCTCACAGGCCCCTTCCCGGCCCCCGCCGGCTATCCACTGCAAGCCCGGCTGCCGGTGCAAGTGCAGCTCGGCGAGCCAGGTCCTTGAGCACCATCGGCTACCCCCTTCGGCCGAAAAAAACTCAGTGCGTTACCGCCTTGCCGCACGACGCGCACGCGTTCCAGGCAGCCGTACTGAGCAGCCAGCGGCCGGCGCCATTCATGCTGCACCACGACCACAGCCGGTGGATGCTCCGCCAGCAGCTCCAACACGAGCCTATACTCTCGCTCGGGTGCGTAAGGCGGGTCCATGAACACCACGTCCGCGCGGTACTGAGCCAGCCGCTTTTCAACCAGGCCGTGGACAACCTCGGCCCGCTCAGCCAGACCCAGCGCAGCCAAATTCGCATTGATTGCCCGAATCGCCGCCGCGCTAGCTTCTATGAATATGGCGCGCGCGGCCCCGCGACTGAGTGCTTCGATGCCCACGGCGCCCGTGCCGGCGTAAGCATCCAGGAAAACGGCGCCCTCGATCTCCCCGGCGAGAATGTCGAACAAGGTTTCCCGCAGCCGGTCCGGCGTAGGGCGCACGTCGAGACCACGCAGCGTCTTCAGGCGTCGGCTCCGGAACTCGCCCCCGATGATTCGCATCAACCCACCTCAGCCAACCCAAAACGGCGCTGCCAGTGGCTGCGCAAGAAGCTTAGCGCCTGTCGCTGCTCCGACTGAGGGCCGGAGCTGAGGAAGTCGGTCGCTTCTCGGCGCGCCAGCTCGAGCAGCTCCGCATCTCGCACGATATTGGCCACGCGCAAGGCGGGCAGCCCGGCTTGCCGGGTGCCGAAGAACTCGCCGGGGCCGCGCAGCTTGAGATCCATTTCGGCGATGTAGAAGCCGTCGCTCGAATCCACCAGCGTACGGATGCGCTCGCGGCTGATTTCGTTCAGGGCCCCTGTTACCAGTATGCAGTAGCTCTGCTCGGCCCCCCGTCCCACACGCCCACGAAGCTGGTGTAGCTGCGCCAGCCCGAAACGCTCTGCCTGCTCGATGACCATCACGGTGGCGTTGGGCACGTCCACGCCCACCTCAATCACCGTGGTCGAGACTAGGACTTGCGTTTCCCCGCCCTTGAAGCTTTCCATAACGGCTTCTTTTTCTTCGGCCGACATGCGCCCGTGAAGCAGCCCTACCTTGAAGTCGGGGAACACCTGCTCGGAAAGATGGCGGTACATTTTCTCGGCCGCTTTGCGAGCCTGGGTTTCCGAATCTTCGATCACGGGGTAGACCACGTAGGCTTGTCGCCCGGCCTCGATCTGCTTTTTCAGGAAGCTCCACACGCGTTCGATCTGGTCCTCGCTGACCTGTCGGGTGACGATGGGCTTGCGGCCCGGGGGCAGTTCATCAATCACGGAAACATCCAGATCGCCGTAAATGGTCAGGGCCAGCGTGCGCGGGATGGGCGTGGCCGTCATCACCAGCACATCCGGATGCGTGCCCTTGCGTATGAACCGCAGCCGCTGAAGCACGCCGAAGCGGTGCTGTTCGTCAATGATGGCCAGCCCCAGCCGCTGGAATTCCACGTCCTCTTCCAGCAAGGCGTGCGTGCCCACGGCGAACTGGATGAGCCCCTCGGCCAGCAACTTTTTTATTTGCGCTTTTTCGCGTTTGCTGGCCGAGCCGGTCAGCAGGCCTACGGCGTAACCCAGCTTTTGAAACAGCTTCTTGAAGTAGTAATGGTGCTGGACGGCCAGGATTTCCGTAGGCGCCAGCAGGGCCACTTGATAGCCGTTTTCTATGGCGATGATGGCCGCTTCCGCTGCCACCAGCGTCTTGCCGCTGCCCACGTCGCCTTCCAGCAGGCGGTTCATAGGGCAGGGTCGCGCCATGTCGGCGGCAATTTCAGCCAGCACCCTTTTCTGGGCGGCCGTGGGCTTGAAGGGTAGCATCTGCTTGATGCGCTCGCGCACCCGATCACTCAGTTCAAAGGCGATGCCGGGCTGCCGCAGCGTGGCCCCCTTTCTTAGCGCCAGCCCGTATTGAAGCCAGAAAAACTCTTCGAAGATGAGGCGAATTTGCGCCTGGGAGCGAAAGGCATTGAGCAAGCGCAAATCTTCCTGCTGGCCCGGAAAGTGCAGCGTTTGCACCGCGCTCCAGAAATCAGGCAGGCGCAAGCGCCGGCGAATGCTGCTGGGTAGCGGATCGGGCAGCGGCTCCAGGCGTTCCAGCAAGCCGTGAATGATGCGGCGAAAAACGCGCGTGGTGACTTTCCCCGCCGCTTCGTAAATGGGCACGATGCGGCCCAGGTGCAAGGCGGCCTCCGCTTCGTCCTCCTCGGAGAGGATCTCGTATTCCGGGTGGACCATGCAAAGCTGGCCGGCGTAGCTGTCGTATTCGACCTTGCCGTAGAGGGCAACTCGTTGGCCGGCCTGGAACACCTCACTCAGGTAGGCGGCGTGGAACCACTTTGCCAGCAAGGGGACGCGCGAAGCATCGCGGAAGGAAGCTTCGAACAAACCCAAATCGCGCCGGCGGAAGCTCGACAAACGCGCGCTGTGAACCTGGGCCACCACGGTGGCCATTTCGCCCGGCGCTAGCTGCGCGATCGTCTTGACGTTGCTGCGATCCTCATACCGGAAGGGAGGGTAGAGCAGCAGGTCCTCTACCGTGCGCAGGCCTTTAGCTTCCAGCATGGCCGCGCGCGCCGGTCCGACCCCTTTTACGTACATCAGGGGGGTGGTCAGATCAAGCTGGCTCATCGCTCAAGCCGCCCGCCCTCTGCTGCACACAGGCTCTTTAACCAATCTGCACCAACTTGCTGCGGCTTGTGCGTCCGCTGCGGATATGCACTTGCGAACGGGGTACCCCGAAATGCTCTGCGAGCTTCTCAAGCAGTTCCTCGTTGGCCCGTCCCTGGCTGGCCGGCGAACGCAGCCAAACCAGCAAAGTTCCTTCCCCTGTCTGTTCGATGCGCGACTGCCGCGATCCCGGCTTCACTCGCACTCGCACCAGCATGGATTGATTCTGACAGATCCGCTGCGATAAAGTAAGAGCCGTTTGCAAGGAGGCGCATATGCAGTCAAGACTGAGCCGTCGCAGCGTCACCGCAGCCACCCTGGCCGGGGTCGGTTTGCCTGCCCTGGAACCGGAAACCCAGGAGCGCATCGCGCGCAACGCACCGCTTTCGCCCAAAGAAAAACTCACTATCACCAAGCTGGAGACCATGCTGGTCAAACCGCGCTGGTTGTTTTTGAAAATCCACACGGACGCGGGCATCGTGGGTTTGGGCGAACCGATACTGGAAGGCCGCGCCAAAACCTGCGCGGAAGCCGTCAAAGAAGTGGAACCGTACCTGGTGGGAAAAGATCCCCGGCGCGTGGTGCATCACTGGCAAGCCATTTACCGGCATGCCTTCTACCGCGGCGGTCCCATCCTTACCAGCGTCTTGAGCGGCATTGATATGGCGCTATGGGACATCAAGGGCAAGGCGCTGGGAGTGCCCGTGTACGAGCTGCTGGGAGGGCCCACGCGCACTCGGGTTCGCGTCTACGCCCACGCCGGCACGCCCGAGCTCATCAAGAAACGCATGGCCCAGGGCTTTACGGCTTTCAAGTGCGGGCCGGCCAAGCGTCGCCCCTCGCGTTACATCGAGACGCCCGCCGAAGTTCAGTACGCGGCCGAGCGCTTTGCGGAACTGCGCCGCGCAGCGGGCAACGAAGCCGATATCGCCTGCGATTTCCACGGCGCCATAAGCCCGGCTACGGCCAAGCTGCTTATCAAGGCGCTGGAGCCTTACCAGCCCATGTTTATCGAGGAGCCTTGCCAGTGCCAGAACCATGACGTTATGGCTGAGATCGCTCGCTCGACGCATCTGCCAATAGCCACCGGCGAGCGCGTTTTCACCAAGTGGGGCTTCCGCGAGGTGCTGGAAAAGCGCGCCGCGACCGTGCTGCAACCCGATCTTTGTCATGCCGGCGGCATCACTGAGGTCAGGCTGATCGCGGGCATGGCTGAAGCCTACTATGCCGCCATCGCGCCGCACAATCCTCTAGGCCCGATCTCGCTGGCCGCGGGCATACAATTGGCGGCCTCCATCCCCAACTTCCTTTGCCAGGAGCAGGTGAGCTTGGGCGAAGGTTACCTCAAGCAGCCCTTTGTGGTCAAGAACGGCTACGTGGACGTGCCCACGGCGCCCGGCTTGGGTATCGAGCTGGACGAAAACGCGATGGCTGACAAGATCGGCCATGACTGGCGGAATCCTGAAACCTACGACGCCGACGACGGCTCGGTGGTGGATTGGTAAGGGGGCGCTGATCGGCTGCTAAGATCTAAGTATCATGACCAGGCAAGAGATTCTCTCCTCGATCATTGAAATCGGCATCGTACCGGTGGTGCGCGCGCCCAGCGCCGAAGCCGCCATCCGTGCGGTGGAGGCGATTTACCAGGGCGGTATTCGCGCTGCCGAGATCACCATGACCGTGCCCGGCGCCCTGCGTGCGTTGGAAAAAGTGGCCGACGCGCTGGGCGACAAGATAGTTCTCGGGGCAGGCACCGTGCTGGATCCGGAAACTGTGCGCTCGGCCATGCTGGCGGGCGCCGAGTTTTTCGTTTCCCCGGGCTTGAAGCTTTCTACGATCGAGATGGCCCGGCGCTATTCGAAGGTCTCGATTCCCGGCGCACTGACGCCTACCGAAGTGCTGGCCGCCTGGGACGCCGGGGCCGACATCGTCAAGATCTTCCCCTGCGGCAACGTGGGCGGTCCCAAGTACATCAAGGCGCTCAAAGCTCCCTTCCCGCACATTGAGATGATTCCTACCGGCGGCGTCAACCTGGAGACGGCCGGCGAGTTCTTGAAGGCGGGGGCCTGCGCGGTGGCGGTAGGGGCCGAGCTGGTAGATGCCAGGTCCCTGAAGGAGGGCCGCTACGAAGTCATCGTGGAGAAGGCCCGGCAGTATCTGGCTGTGATCGCCAAAGCCCGCGAAGAAATCAAGGCGGCGGCCTGAGGATTGGATCGTGGTGCGCAGAGGCTTGCCGCCAACGGCTCTCGCAATAGCCCTTTGGCTTGGCTCGCTCGCCGCCTGGGTGGCGGCTCAATCACCCGGCCCGCCGGTCTTTCCCGGCAAGCATTGGGAACGCATCGAGCGCCCGGAATCCGTCGGGTACTCGCGCGCCCGCCTGGAGGCCTTGCGCAGTTACCTCAGCACGCTCGACACCACGGCCATGATGGTCGTGCTCGGCGGGCGCGTGTTGTTTGAATACGGCGACACCGCGCACGTCAGCTACCTGGCCAGCGTGCGCAAGAGCGTTCTGGCGATGCTTTACGGCAACTACGTCGCCAGCGGCAAGATCTCGCTTAGCCGCACGCTGGGCGAATTGGGATTCACCGACCTGGGCGGCTTGCTCCCTGTTGAGCAGCAGGCCACCATTGAAAACTTGCTCACGGCGCGCAGCGGGGTGTATCACCCTGCTTCCAATCCGGGCGACGCCACCGCCATGGCCCCAGCTCGCGGCTCGCAAAAGCCCGGCACTTACTTCCTGTACAATAACTGGGACTTCAACGCGGCCGGGGCTATTTTCGAGCAACTGACGGGCAAGGACATTTATGAGGCGCTGGAAACCGACCTGGCCCGGCCTTTGCGCATGCAGGACTTCGATCGCAGCCGCCAGCAAAAGTCAGGCGACTTGAAGCGTTCGGCGCACCCGGCTTATCACATGTGGTTGTCCACACGGGACATGGCCCGGTTGGGCTATCTCATGCTTCGCGAGGGCAATTGGGAGGGCAGGCAGGTGATCCCGCGCGATTGGGCTCGCAAGATAGTGAGCCTGGTCACACCGCTGGCCGAGTTGAATCCTTTGCCGCAGCGGCAAGCGGCTTATGGCAGCGGCCAGCTTTGGGGTTACGGCTATATGTGGTGGGTGTGGGATTCTCCGGGCCGGCGCGGCCCGCTGGCGGGGGCTTACAGCGGCATGGGAGCTTACGGGCAATACATAACGGTGCTGCCGGCGCTGGACCTGGTGGTGGCCCATAAGACCGATCCCCAGCAGCCGCGGCCCCAAGCGCGGGCTGGAGCGAGGCGGCAAGGCCCGCGGTCGGTCAGCGCCGCGGAGTATTTTGCGGCCCTGAACCTGCTGATTGCGGCCCGCTGCGGGGAAGCTTGCCAGTAGCCAGGCCCCGGCGGGAAGGCGCTGGTTCTGCTACACTGGAGAGCCGGCCATGGCTATAAGCAAGGAGTTGCTCGAAATTCTGGTGTGCCCGGTGTGCAAGCAGCCGGTCGAGCTCAAGCCCGATCAAAGCGGTCTTAAGTGCGTGGCTTGCAAGCGGGTTTACCCGATCCGTGACGACATCCCTGTGATGCTGATTGACGAGGCCACCATCGAAGAGTGAAGCCGCCGGGGCAAACGCTGGCCAGCCTGCCGCCGGGCGCGCGCGTCCTCGTCGTCCGCCTGCGCTCGCTGGGTGACTGCGTGCTTACGACGCCGGCTCTGGAACTGCTTAAACGCCAGCGGCCCGATCTGCGGGTGGCGGTGATGGTCGAAGAGCGCTTCGCTGCCGTATTCGAGCATAACCCGGACATTGACGCGATCCTTCCTCCCAGGCTGAGCGCGGCCATGGGTTGGCGCGCCCAGCTTTGTTTGAACCTGCACGGCGGGCCCCGTAGCGCCTGGCTCACGGCAGCTTCCCTGGCCCCTTTGCGCGCTGGCTTCGCTCACTTTCGCTACCGCGCGCTTTATAACATCGCCATACCCAGGGCGCAGCAGATATTGGGTGTGGAACGGAAGGTTCACACGGCCGAACATATCGCCTCAGCAATGTTCTACCTGGGAGCGGCCCCCAGCGAGATTCCACGAGCAAGGCTCTTTCTGCCCCGCCCTCCCCAGGCCGCTCAGCGTCCCTATGCCGTGCTTCATCCGCTGGCTTCCAGCCCCGCCAAGACGTGGCCCGCCGAGCGCTTTCTAACCCTCGCCGCCTACCTGAGGGACCAGTGGGGATGGGAGACGGTTTTCATCGCCGGCCCGGGCGAGGATCTGAGCCGTTTCGGTCGCCATCGTTGTTTGGTGGGGGCCCCGTTGGGCGAAGTAAAAGCTCTGTTGGCGGGCGCTTCCCTGTTCATCGGCAATGATTCCGGGCCGGCCCATATGGCGGCCGCTTTGGGTTTGCGCGTGCTGGTCATTTTCGGCGATTCCGACCCGGACATTTGGGGCCCGTGGAAGACCGCCTCGGAAGTCATAGTGGCGCGCGGCGGCATTGAGCAGGTCAGCGAAGCCGAAGTGCTGGCCGCTTTGGCGCGCTTGAGGAGGGCGGCGTGAAAGACCTCTGGCGCCTGCTCAGTTTCGCCCGGCCTTACTGGCTGGCGCTGTTGGGCTCGGTTTTGTTGATGGCTCTGGCCGGCGCCGCCCATGCCATGGTGGCCTTGCTGGTCGGTCCGGTCTTCGATCGCGTTTTGAATCCAGCCGCGCCCAACGTCCCGGTCCGTTTGTTTACGGTGCCCTTGCTCGAAAGGCCCCTTTACCTGCACGAGTTCGTGCCCGACGGCATCCGCAACGTCTGGACCATGGTCGCCTTCGCTATCCTGGCCACCTTCCTGGTGAAAGGTCTGGCTGATTACGCGGGCAACTATCTGGTGAATTTCGTCGGTCTTTCCGCCGTCACCGATTTGCGCCAGCGCGTTTTCGACAAAGTGCTGGGTCAGGGTTTCCAGTTCTTCGAAATGCACTCCACGGGGCGGCTGATTTCCTCCATCATGAACGACATCGAAAAGGTGCAGGTGGCCGTCTCGCACATGCTGGCCGACTTCTTGCGGCAGTCTTTCGCCGTGGTCTGGCTGTTGTTAGTGCTGCTGTATAACGACTGGAAACTGGCCCTGGTCAGCCTCACCTTGCTGCCCTTCGTATTGTTGCCCACTGCCCGCATCGGCCAGCGCATCCGGCGGACGACACGCCGGGCTCAAGATGCGGCCGCGGAGCTCACGCACATCTTGCAGGAGGCCATCGCTGGCCACCAAGTAGTGAAGTCTTTCGGGGCCGAGCCGTACGAATCGCGGCGCTTCCGCGCAGCTGCGCGGCGCCTGCGTTCAAACAACTTGCGTTACGTGGCCCAGCAGGCTCTGGCTTCGCCCCTGATTGAGTTTTTCGGAGCCCTCACCATCGTGGGCCTGCTTACCTACGCGCGCAACCAGATCAAGGCCGGCCAAATGACCACGGGGCAGTTCACCAGCTTCGTGATTGCCTTGTTGATGCTCTACGAGCCGGTCAAGCGCCTCACCGGCATTCACAACATCTTCCAGCAGGCCCTGGGTGCCTCTCAAAAGGTATTCGAATACCTGAGCCGCAGCGAGGCCGTGCGCGACCGCCCGGGCGCCCGCCCCATAGAGCGTTTCCAGCATTCGATTCTTTTCGACCACGTAAGCTTCAGCTACCCGAACGCTTCCAACGGCTTCGCGCTGGAAGACATCTGCCTGGAAGTGAAGGCCGGCGAGGTCCTGGCTGTGGTAGGTCCGAGTGGCGCGGGCAAGACCACGCTGGTGAACTTGCTGCCGCGCTTTTACGACGTCACCCGCGGGGCGGTGCTGATTGACGGCCGCGACGTGCGCGACATCCAGCTTGCCAGCTTGCGCCGGCTTATCGGCATTGTGGCCCAGGACACTTTCTTGTTCAACGATACCGTGGCCAACAACATTCGCTACGGCCGCCCGGATGCCGATCTGGACGCTGTTCGCCAGGCCGCGCGAAACGCGCTGGCCGAGGAGTTCATCCTCAGCCTGCCCCAGGGCTATGACACCATCATCGGCGAGCGCGGCCTCAAGCTCAGTGGCGGGCAGCGTCAGCGCATCGCCATCGCGCGAGCCTTGCTCAAGAATGCGCCCATTCTGGTTCTGGATGAGGCAACCTCGCACCTGGACACCGAATCGGAGTTGCTGGTGCAGCGGGCGCTGGCCAATCTCATGAGCGGGCGGACCGTGATCGTGATAGCGCATCGGCTGTCCACCGTGCGCCGGGCTGACCGCATCGTAGTGCTCGATCGTGGCCGTATCGTAGAGACCGGAACACACGAGGAGCTAATGGCGGGGGGCGGTGTTTACCAGCGCTTGCACGAATTGCAGTCCCTCGAGCCGGACCCCTTGGTGAACCCATGAGCGCCCGCAGCATGACCGGCTACGCAGCCGTGCGGCGTGACCTGCATGAGGCCGAGCTGTTTCTCAGCGTCAGGTCCGTTAACCACCGTGCGCTGGATATACACCTGCATCTGCCCCCCGAGTTGGAACGCTTTGAACCCGCCTTGCGAGCCTTGATTCGCCGCTACGTGGCGCGCGGGCACCTCGAGATCCACGTCAAGCTCACCAGCCTGCGGCGTTCCGCCCCGGTGATCCTCAACTTGCCCTTGCTGGACGCTTACCTGACAGCCTTTCGCCGCGCCGCAGCCGTGCACGGCTTGCAAGGTGAGCCGGACCTGAATTCGGCCTTGCGATTGCCCGGCATGTTTGAGGTGGCCGAGCCGGAGCCAAACCTGGAAATGGAAGCTTTACTGGCCTCGGCTTTAGAAGACGCGCTCGTCATGCTGAACGAACAGCGGGAGCGCGAGGGCCTCCAGATCGCGGCCGAGCTCAGGAGCCGCAACGCCGCCATCCAGGCTTATGCGCAGCGGATGCAAGAGCTGTCCGAAAGCATGGCGAAGGCTATCCAGGCGCGCTTGGAGCAGAGACTGCAAGAGCTTCTGCCTGGCGGCAGCATTGATCCTCAACGGCTGGCTCAGGAGGTCGCTTACCTGGCTGAGCGCAGCGACATTGCGGAGGAATTGACGCGCCTTAAGATTCATGCCGACCAGCTCGAGCAATTGCTGGCCGCCGGCGACGAGATAGGCAAGAAGCTGGACTTCTTGTTGCAGGAAATGCAGCGGGAGACCAACACCATCCTGGCTAAAGCGGCCGGCGCCGGCGAAGCGGGCCTCAGCCTCACCGACCTGGCCCTGGCCGCCAAGGCTGAAATCGAGAAGATTCGCGAGCAAGCTTTCAATCTGGAATGAGGACTCCTCCCATCGTGTTCATCATCTCCGGCCCGTCCGGCAGCGGCAAGTCAACGCTGGTGCGCCGCCTGCTAGAAAGCGTGCCCCGGCTTTTGTTCTCGGTTTCCTACACCACGCGCGCCCGCCGCGGACAGGAAGAGCCTGGGAAAAGCTATCACTATGTGAGCCGGGAGCAGTTCCAGGCGCTGGTTGCCGAGGAGCAGTTTCTGGAGTGGGCCGAGGTTTTCGGGCACTACTACGGTACCCATCGCCGGTACTTGGAGATGGCCGCCCGCGAGGGCAAGGATTTGGTTCTGGACATTGACGTGCAAGGTGCGCGACAATTAAAGAGTAAGGTACCCGACGCGGTCTCGGTATTTGTCCTGGCGCCCTCACGGCAAGAGCTGGAGCGCCGTCTGCGCCATCGCTCGGAAGACGCCCCCGACGCCATAGCGAGGCGTGTGGCGGCGGCGGCGCAAGAAATCGCGCAGTACAGCGCCTATGATTACCTGCTGGTGAATCGCGATTTGGATGAGGCGGCGGAAAACCTGGCAGCCATCGTGAAAGCTGAGAGATTGCGCTCGAATCGCATGCAGGAGGCGGCCCAGGCTATTCTGGCCGGCTTCGGCGCCGGGGCAGGCTACCAGGACGCCCGGTACCTACAGGAGGATGACAAGCTAGATGGCTCGTAGCACCACCCGCAATAACGCCATCGCCGCTATCCCGGATGATCCGGAGCAAAGCACCTACCGGTTTATCATCGTGGCCGCCAAGCGGGCCCGCCAGCTTCAAGGCGGGCAACGTCCTTATCTGCCCACGACTTCCAAGAAACCCACCGTCATAGCTATGGAGGAAGTCAAGCGCGGGCTCATCAAGTGGGAGGATCCCGCGCGCCAGCCCCAGCGTGCTGCTGAAACAGGCGAGGACAAGGTTCTCAGCGGCTTGGAAACTCCATGACCGTCGCCCTGGGCGTCAGTGGGGGAATCGCGGCCTACAAGGCGGCCGAGATTGCGCGCGGTTTGATGGAGCGCGGCTTTCAAGTCCAGGTGATCATGACGGCGGCCGCGCAACGTTTCGTTCGTCCCCTCACTTTCGCGGCCCTGACCGGGCGCAAGGTGATCACTGCGTTGTTTGCAGGCGATCAGGAGCAGGGCTCAGCCGAAAGCGCCATCGAACATGTGGCCCTGGCCCAGGAGACCGACCTGTTGCTGGTGGCGCCCGCCACCGCAAATCTGCTAGCCAGATTCGCACAAGGTCTGGCCAGTGATTTTCTGGCCACTTTTTATCTGGCCTTTCAAGGCCCGGTGGTGCTGGCGCCGGCTATGAACGCCAACATGTGGCGGCATCCGGCCACCCAGTCCAACCTTGCCCGGCTGCGCGAGCGCGGCCACGTCATTATTGAGCCCGAGCAGGGAGCTTTGGCCTGCGGCATGGTAGGGCCGGGCAGGCTGGCTGAAACGGGGCAAATTATCAAGACGGTCGTCGGCTTGCTCGAGCGCCGTCACGATCTGGCCGGCGAGTGCGTGCTGGTCACCGCGGGCCCCACCCAGGAGCCGCTTGACCCGGTGCGCTTCATCTCCAATCGCTCTAGCGGCAAGATGGGCTATGCTTTGGCCGAAGCGGCTGCGGCTCGCGGGGCGCGCGTCATCCTGGTCTCGGGTCCGGTGCAGTTGCCTGCCCCGGCGGGCGTGGAGTTGGTGCGAGTGCAGACTGCGCGAGAGATGCGCGCGGCGGTGCTGGCCAGACTGCCCGAATGCACGATCATCATCAAGGCAGCGGCAGTAGCTGACTATTGCCTGGCCGAGCCCCGGCCCGAGAAAATCAAGAAGTCAAATGAGCGGCTCTTGCTGGAACTGGATCCCACCCCTGACATTCTGGCGGAGGTGGGCGCTCGCAAAGGAGAGCGACTGCTGGTCGGTTTTGCCGCCGAGACAGGCGAGCTGGTGGCGGAGGCTCGCCGCAAACTGCTGGCCAAGAACTGCGACATGGTGGTGGCCAATCGCATAGAGCAGGCCTTCGGGTCCGACGAGAATGAAGTCACGCTGGTGTTGCGGACCGGGCAAGTGATTTCGCTCCCCCGCGCCAGAAAGCATGAGCTGGCGCACCAGATTCTCGATCAGGTGCTGTCGCTTCGATCGGCTCTGCGCGCTGCGCGATGAACAAGGAACTCGTTGCCAGCTACTTGCGCTATTTTCAGGACCTGGGCATCCGCACGCTTTACCGGCGCCGGGTATCCGAACCGATTTGCCAGGCTGAGGAAGGGCTATTGTTTGATGAGCGTGCGCAGGGCGACGCCCCCTTGCTTGAGGCGGAATCGGCTGAGCGCGTGGAGACGCTCGATGAGGTTCGCGCCGAGCTGGGCGATTGCAGGCGCTGCAAGCTGCATCAAGAGCGCACGCAAATCGTCTTCGGCGACGGGGATCCGCAGGCCAAGTTGGTCTTCGTGGGGGAAGGGCCGGGCGCCGATGAGGATGCGCAGGGAATTCCTTTCGTGGGCCGGGCGGGCCAACTGCTCACCCAGATGATCGAGAACACCGCGCGACGCGAGGGCATCCCGCTCGTGCGCTCCCAAGTTTACATTTGCAACGTGGTCAAGTGCCGCCCTCCGGGCAATCGTACGCCGGAACCTGATGAGATTGAGACCTGCTCCCCGTTCTTGTTCCGGCAGCTCGCAGCCATCCGTCCCAAGGCTATTTGTGCTTTGGGGGCCACCGCCGCGCGCGCTTTGCTGGGAACCAGAGAGGGTGTCACCAAGCTGCGAGGGCGTTGGTACCGCTGGCGCGATATCCCTGTGATGGTGACCTATCACCCCTCCTACTTGTTGCGCCCATACAACCAAAACGCCAAACGGGAAGCGTGGGAGGACCTGAAAAAGGTCTTGCATTATGTCTACGGGTGAGCCCGGCCGGCCGGGGTGCTTTATTAGTTTTGAAGGTCTCGACGGCAGCGGCAAGACCACCCAGGTGGAGCGGCTGGCGCGCCGCTTGCGCGAGCTGGGGCGCGACGTGGTGGTGGCGGTGGAACCGGGCGGCACCGCCATCGGAGAGCAGATCCGGCAGATCTTGTTGGATGCCGCCAATCGCGCACTGGCGCCGGAAACGGAGCTGCTGCTTTATTTCGCCTCTCGGGCTCAGAACGTCGTCGAGGTGATCCGCCCGGCGCTGGCGCGCGGCGCCGTGGTGCTGGCGGACCGGTTCACCGACTCAACCGTAGCCTACCAGGGATATGGGCGCGGTTTGGGTGAGCAAGCCGTGCTCCAGCTTCACGGTATCGCGTGCGGCGATTTGACGCCTGATCTGACCATCCTGCTGGACGTAGATCCCGAGATCGGCCTGGCCCGCGTGCAAGGACGCGGCAGGCCCAATCGCATGGATGAACAAACCCGTGAGTTTTACCGGCGTGTGCGGGAAGCTTACCTGGGTTTGGCGCGCAAGCAGGAACGCCGGTTCCGCGTGGTGGATGCAGGTGCTGGCCTGGAAACCGTGGCGGCTGCCATTTGGGAGCTGGTGGCGCCCGCGCTCGGCTTAGCCCCTGGCAAATCCAGCACCTGAAGGGGAGCGCCCTGGGGCAAGGCTGCTGTTTCTTTACACGCGGGAGGCTAAGATGTTAGTTTAAGGGTTGCCAAGGGCATGTCGGTGCAGCGAGCGCCGGCGGGGTTCCTTGTAAAGGACCAGGGTTCCAAACGATGCGAGTGGTGGATCTTATTCAGCGAAAGCGGGATGGCGAAGAGCTCAGCCCCGAGGAAATAAGCTGGCTGGTCGAAGCTTATACGCGCGGCGAGGTGCCCGACTATCAAATGGCCGCCTTCTTGATGGCGGTGTACTTCAACGGCATGAGTGACCGTGAAGTAACCGCCTTGACCGACTGCATGCTGCGCTCCGGCGAGCGGGCGGACCTTTCTGATGTGCCCGGGGTCAAGGTGGATAAGCACTCGACCGGAGGGGTAGGGGACAAGACCAGCCTGATTGCCGCCCCGTTGGCGGCTGCGGCCGGGGTGGTGGTGCCTATGGTCTCAGGGCGCGCCCTCGGCTTTACCGGCGGAACCCTCGACAAGCTCGAATCCATCCCCGATTTCCGCACTAATCTCAGCCTGGCTGAGTTCCGCGAGCAACTACGCCGCATCAAGCTTGGCTTTATCGGCCAGAGCGCCGAGGTGGCCCCAGCCGACGGCAAGCTTTATTCGCTGAGGGATGCCACCGCTACTGTGGACTGCATTCCCTTGATTGCCTCTTCGATCATGTCCAAGAAACTGGCTATGGGGCTGGATGCGCTGGTGCTTGACGTCAAGGTCGGCTCCGGCGCTTTCATGAAACGGCAGGTGGACGCTCGCCGGCTGGCGCAGTTGATGGTTGGCATCGGACGACGCATGAACGTGAGAGTGCAAGCCCTCATCACGGACATGAACCAACCTCTGGGCTTCGCGGTAGGCAACGCTCTGGAGGTGATGGAAGTTTCCCAGACCCTGCAAAACGCGGGCCCCGCCGATTTAACGCGCATCTCGCTGGAGCTGGCGGCGCGCATGATTTATTTGGGCAAGGTGACAAGCACCTTGGAGGAGGCGCGCGAGCTGGCCCAGCGCAAGCTGCTGGACGGCTCGGGCTACCGCAAGCTCAAGGAGGTAATTCAGGCCCAGGGCGGCAATCCCGCCGTGCTGGATCGCTTTGAATTGTTGCCTAACGCCACCGGGGTGCGCGAGATCCTGTCGCCGCGGGCCGGCTTCGTCAGCTCGGTGGATGCCGAAGACATCGGCCGCGCCGCGATGATGATCGGCGCCGGTCGCGACTCCAAAGACGACGTGATTGACCCTGCCGTGGGCGTGATCCTGGAGGTCAAACCCGGCCAGCGGGTCGAGGCCGACTCAGTGCTGTGCCGGCTTTATTACACCAAGGAAGACAACGTAGACGAGGCTGCCCAGCTTGTCGAGGATGCCTTCCGCATCTCGAACCACCCGCCTGAGGAGTACGACCTGATCCTGGAAGTCGTCAGCTAGCATGGGCCGCTTCACCGGCGTTCTCGGGCTGATCGCGATTCTGGCTTCCGCTTATGCCCTCTCCCGCCAGCGGCGGGCCATCCGGCTCTCTCTACTGGCCTGGGGACTGGGCTTGCAATTCGCATTCGCTTTTCTGGTTCTGAAGACGCCGTTCGGCAAACTGTTCGAACTGGCCAGCACCGCAGTGAATGCGCTGCTAGGTTACGCGGAAGCCGGCAGCCAGTTCGTCTTCGGCCCGCTGGGTGCAAAATCGGGGCCCATGGGCGTGGTCTTTGCTTTTCAGGTCCTGCCAATTGTGATTTTCATCGCCTCCTTCTTTGCTGTTCTTTACTATCTGGGCGTGATGCAAGTGGTCATCCGCGCCATGGCCATCCTGATGCAACGAGTCATGGGAGCCAGCGGCGCCGAATCCACCAATGTAGCGGCCAGCATCTTCATGGGGCAGACCGAAGCGCCCTTGACGATCCGCCCTTTCCTGCCCCGGTTGACGCAATCGGAACTGTTTACCGTAATGGTCAGTGGCATGGCCCACGTGTCCGGCGCTGTGATGGCGGCTTACGTGAAAATTGCGGGCGTGGACATCAAGCACCTATTGACGGCCGTGATCATGACCGCCCCGGCGACCATCCTGCTGGCCAAGATGTTCATTCCGGAGACTGAAAAGCCGGAGACCGCCGGGCGGGTGGAAGTGCGCGTGGAGAAACCGGGCGTGAATTTGATTGACGCTGCCGCGCGGGGGGCCAGCGACGGTTTGCATCTGGCCCTGAACATTGCCGGCATGCTGATTGCCTTTCTGGCTCTGATCGCCATGGTGAACGGCCTGCTGGGTTGGGTGCACAGCCGGCCGGGCCTCGGCTGGACGCCGGCTTCGCTGGAAGGCTTGTTCGGCACTTTGTTCGCTCCGGTGGCCTGGCTGCTCGGTGTGAGCTGGCGCGATGCGGCCGCCATAGGAAATCTGTTGGGAACGCGGCTGGTATTGAACGAGTTCGTGGCTTTCATGCAACTGGGACCCCTCCGCAGTCAGCTTGAGCCGCGCTCGTTTGTGATCGCCACTTACGCGCTGTGCGGCTTTGCCAACTTCAGCTCGATCGCCATTCAAGTAGGCGGCATTGGCGCGCTGGCGCCCAACCGCAAGTCCGATCTGGCCAGGCTCGGGGTTAAGGCAGTGGCGGTGGGTACGCTGGCCAACTTCATGTCGGCTTGCATTGCAGGGATGTTGCTGTGAAGGAAATCGCCCAAGCAGTGGCGTTTGTGCGCGCTCGGTCCCCGTTCAGCCCGCCGGTGGCGGTGGTGCTGGGTAGCGGCTTGGGTGGCTTCGCCGCGCGCTTGTCGGAACGGGTGGAGATACCCTATGGGGAAATCCCGCATTGGCCTGTATCCACCGCCGAAGGCCACGCCGGCCGGCTGATTTTGGGCCGGCTGGGGAGCCTCGAGCTGGCAGTCATGGCGGGGCGCGCGCACCTTTACGAGGGCTACCGACCGGACCAGGTGGTCTTTGGCGTGCGCGTGCTGGCTCGCCTGGGCGTGCGGCGCCTGGTGCTTACCAACGCTGCCGGTGGAATCAATCCTGCTTACCGGCAGGGTGCGCTGGTGCTGATTTCCGACCACATTAATCTGCAAGGCGCCAACCCCTTGGTGGGTCCCAATGACGATCGGTTGGGCCCGCGCTTTCCTGATATGAGCGAGGCTTACCCGGCCCGCCTGCGCCAACTGGCGCACCAAGCGGCTGGGGAGCTGGGCATCCAGTTGGCCGAAGGCGTCTACGCCGCCATGCTGGGACCCAGTTACGAAACCCCGGCTGAGATTCGTTTCCTGCGCGCGATAGGGGCTGATTTGGTGGGCATGTCTACGGTTCCCGAGGTGATAGCTGCCGTGCACGCGGGCTTGGAGGTACTGGCCATCTCATGTGTGACGAACATGGCCGCCGGACTGGCCCCGGGTCGCCTCAGCCACCAGGAAGTGCTGGCCACGGGCGAGCGCGTGCGAGACACGCTGGAGCGCCTGCTGGAAGCCCTGTTGCCGCGCCTGGCTCGAGGTTTGGATGCCGGCGGCGAGGCATGAGATCTGATGCGGCCCGTTTTCCTGATCGGCGCAGTTCTGGCGCTGGCAGCTTGGAGCGCCGAGCCGGCTGACTGGATCATATCGGCGCGCTGGGTTATCACCATGGACAGCGCACGGCGCGTCATCGAAGACGGGGCCGTGGCCGTCGCCGGCGCGCGCATCCTGGCGGTAGGCAAGCGCCAGCAAATACAGGCCCGCTTTCGGAGCCGCCGGCATTTGGAGCGGCCGGAATCCCTGCTGGCGCCGGGTCTGATTAACGCTCACACCCACGCGCCGATGGCGCTGCTGCGCGGGCTGGCTGACGATGTGCGCCTGGCCGAGTGGCTGGAGCGGTACATCTTCCCTGCTGAGGCGCGCAACGTCAATGCTGACTTTGTGCGCTGGGGAACGCGACTGGCCTGCCTGGAGATGATGCTCTCCGGGACCACCACTTTTGCCGAGATGTATTACTTCGAAGATGTTATCGCCGAAGCCACCCGCGAGGCTGGCCTGCGTGCCGTGCTGGGTGAAACTATCATCGGATTTCCGGCGCCGGACTTCGACTCCCCTGATCGGGCGCTGGAATTTACCGAGCGATTCATCCGGCGCTTCCGGGATGATCCGCTGATTACGCCTGCGGTGGCGCCGCATGCGCATTACACGGCCTCCGAACGCATAATGCGTGCTGCGCGCGCTTTGGCTAACCGCTATCAGGTTCCTTTAATGACGCATCTGGCCGAGACGCGGCCTGTGCATGATGAGACACTGGCCCGCTGGGGATTGAGCCCGGTTCGGTTGCTGGAGTCCTGGGGCGTTTTCCAGGGACGCACGCTGGCGGCGCACGCGGTGTGGGTGGACGAAGATGATCTGGCGATTCTCAAGCGACGCGGCGTGGGCATTGCACACTGTCCTTCCAGCAACAGCAAACTGGCCAGCGGTGTGGCTCCCGTGCCGCGCATGTTGGCGCTGGATCTGGCGGTGGGCCTGGGCACCGATGGTCCGGCGGGCAGCAACAACGATTTCAACCTCTTCGAGGAAATGGACCTGGCCGCCAAGCTGCACAAGGTAACTACGGGAGACCCGCAAGCTTTGACCGCTCGCCAGGCCGTGGAGATGGCGACTGTGCGGGGAGCGCGTGCGCTGGGCATGCAGGACCTGATCGGCTCACTTGAGCCGGGCAAGTATGCTGACCTGATCACCGTGCGCCTGGATCGGCCCCACGCCACGCCCCTTTACGACGTTTACTCGCACATGGTTTACGCGCTCAAGGGCAGCGATGTGGAGGATGTGATGGTGCACGGTCGCTGGGTCGTCCACCAGGGGAAGCCGCTCACGCTGGATAGCGCGGCGATTCTGGCCCAAGCGCGCCGCTACGGGGCGCGCGTGCGGGCCTCGCTGGGCGCGTCGCTCAAGTAGCGCTCGGGCAGGGAGGGTTGCCGCGGGGGCGTGTTAAATTAGCTAGTAGCAAGCTGCGGCCCGCAACGCAGCTTCAGGGGAGCCACCGTGGCTTTGCTGAGCACCGGCGCTAGAGTGAGGAGGCCTCCCAATCTGGCTGTGGTGAGCCTGGGAGTGGCCGCTTTGACGGCCTTGCTGTATTTCGGCCGGCTGTTCTTGATGACCTTGCTGGTTGCGGCCGTGCTGGCTTTGATCTTGGATCCCTTTGTAGCGATGCTGGGTCGCTTGCGCATCCCTCGCGCCGCAGCCAGTTTCATTGTGTGCGGGATGGCCTTGTTGGTGCTTTACCTGGTCGGGCTGGGGCTTTACACTCAAATTGCCGACCTGATCGAGGAAATGCCCAAATACCAGCAGCGCATCAATGACCTGGTGGATCACGTGGCGGTGCGCCTGGAAGGCATCGAGCGCTCCTTGTATGAACTGGTTGTTCCCAAGCGATTTCGGGAACAGGAGAAACTTGAGGCTCCGGCGCCTCCCGCCCCGCGCAGCCGGCGCGCGCGTACCGCTCCCCCTGCGCCGCCCCCTGTGCAGGAGGTACGGATCCGTCAGGAGAGAACGCCGATACTGGCTTATGTGCTGGGCCATCTCGGCTCGTTATACGAAGTCGCTTTGATGGCTTCTTTCGTTCCTTTTCTCGTATACTTCACGCTGAGCTGGCAGGAGCATTTGCGCCGGCGTTTTCTTGAACTTTTCGATGAGTCGGGGCGCCAGGTGGCCGCGCGGACCCTGGCGGGCGTGGCGCACATGGTCCGGGCCTTTGTGTTGGGCAATTTGCTGCTCGGGCTGATCCTGACTGCCGCTACCGCCTTGCTGTTTTGGGCTTTCTGGCTGCCCTACCCCATCGTGATGGGAGCCCTAAGCGGCTTTCTGAGCTTGATCCCTTACATCGGGGTGCCGCTGGCCATTTTGCCCGCAATAATCTCGGCTTTGCCGGTCTATAACGCCATGACGCCTTATCTTCTGCTTGGCGGCTCGGTGGCCTTTTTTCACTTGATTGCCCTGAATCTGCTCTATCCCAAGCTGGTGGGTCCACGCGTGCATCTGAACCCGCTGGCAGTCACGGTGGCGCTAATGGTTTGGAGCGCCCTTTGGGGGCCTATGGGCCTCATTTTGGGCATACCTGTTACGGCTGGCATTAAAGCGCTGTGCGATAACATCCCGCGCCTGCAAGCCTACGGGCGACTGCTCGGCGACTGACCGGTGCGAGTTGAACAGCGTTATCATGATTAGCGGCCATGAAGCGCAGACAATTTCTCGCGTTGCCCGCGGCGGCGTACTTGCGGGCCGCCACCCGCATAGACCGCTCCCGCATCAGCGCCATCACAGATGAAATCGCTCCTTCCCCACAGGAGGCCATTCGCTTCGCCCAGCAGTACGGCCTTAAGTGGGTGGAGCTACGCGCGGTTCCGGGCTCCAAGACCTACTATCAGTTCCTGGCGGAGGACCAGTTGCGGGTCGCGGCCAGGGAGCTGAACGATGCAGGTCTGCGCGTTTCCTTCCTCAATACGGGGCTTTTGAAATTCCCGATGCCCGGTACTGAGCCGCTCAGGTTTCGCAATGAAACGCCGGAGGCGCGCGCCAAGCGGCAGGCGCGTGATCAGGCCGAGTTTGATCGGCGCATGGAAGACTTGGCCAAGGCCATTCGCGCGGCTCACATTCTGGGCACGGATAAGGTGCGCATTTTTGCCTTCACGCGCGTGGCTGATCCACTGGTGTTGCTGCCCCGCGTGGCCGAGATCCTGGAGCCCATGGTGGCGCTGGCCGAGAAAGAGAACGTGCGCTTGCTAGTGGAAAACGAAGCCTCCTGCAACGTGGCTACCTGCGCCGAGGCAGCAGCCCTGTTGAAACTGCTGCCTTCCAAGCACCTGGGCATCAACTGGGACGCTTTAAACGGCGCGGCGCACCAGGAAACGCCTTTTCCGGATGGTTACAATCTGCTCCCGAAGGAGCGCATCGGCAATGTGCAGATAAAAGGGCGGAGTGTTCTGCCCGGCCCGCAGCGGTTGGACTGGGCGGCTATCTTCCGGGCCATGGCCCAGGACGGCTACCAGGGCTGCTTCGGGCTTGAGACCTACATTTTCGGTCCCGAGCTCTTCCAGAAGTCCCACGAGGCCATGCGTGAGATCTTGCGACTCGTGGACAGCTTGGGCGCAGCCTCCGGCTAGGGGCGCGGCAGCCAGCGCTTGGGAATCCTCACAGCCATGGAACCGGCCACGGTCACCACTTGGTAGCGGCCGTGCATGCCAAGCAGCAAGTGCGCGGCCCAAGGCTCCAGCTTGTAGTCGGAGATTAGCCATCGGATCATATCGGTGGTCGCCATTTGCAAGGCGCGGTCCAGGGAACTGGCGAACTCAGGCTGGCTACCGATCGAGATCAGCTCCTCAGCAGTCTCCAGGCGCGGCCCGCTCAAGGAAGCCCGCTTGCGCAAGTTCACGGTGAACTCTACATCCATGGAAACCTCGATGCCGGTGCCCAGTGGCTCCCCGTCGGCTTGCAGGGCGTGACCGTCACCGATGAACAGCAGCCCGCCCGGATGGTACACCGGCAGCATCACGGTAGCGCCCTCGGCCACCTCGTTGTAATCGAGGTTTCCTCCGTAGGAGCCAGAGGGCGCTGAGGTAGGGGCAAACTCGCCCGCGGGCGCCACCCCGATGCAACCCAGCATCGGCCGGGCCGGAAATTCCAGTTTGAGCCGCTGGCTGGAGGGCTCGCGCAGGCGCACCAGGTTGCTTCTCAAATCAATTTCCCAAGGCACGAGGTTGGCGCGTCCCTTGCGCACCAGGTCGGCCTTGTAATTGGCCGAATAAATGCCTTCCACATAGTCGGGCAAGAGAGAGCTAAGCAACAAGCGAAAGCTTGACCAGCCCCAATGGCGGTTGATGCGCACGCGGTCCAGGCGAACTAGCAGGGCGTCGCCCGGCTCGGCGCCTTCGATATAGAAAGGCCCGGTAAGCGGATTGCTAGGCTCGGTTCGGTGGACTCCTTGCTCGTCCTGCCCACCCGCGTCCAGGGTTTTTGTAACCACGGTATCCCCGGGACGAATGCGAGCCAGCACAGGATGGCGCGCGGAGAAAGTGTGATAAAAGCTGCTGGGCATTACGCGGTGCGTTTCAGCCGCCAGGGAACAGGCCAGCAGCAGGATTGGCCAAGGGCGGCTTGGATCTCGGACAGGCATACCTGGCAGTATAATGGGCTGGGAAATGGGCGCGAAGCGAAGCGTGTGGGCGATGGTCGGCCGCTATAGCGGGCTGGCTTTTGTGCTGCCGGCCAGCACGGTAGCCGGCTACGCGGTGGGTTGGGCGCTGGACCGCGCTTTCAAAACGAATTTCTTTTATCTTGTTTTCCTTCTGTGCGGGATCGCCGCCGGCTTCCTGGAGCTGCTCCGCACCATTCAGCGGGACTCGCAAGATGAGCGAGGCTGAAGCCGCGCGAGCGGAGCGGGCGCTAACCCGCATCCGCTACTTGATGTGGGTGCTGGGGGTAAGCGGCACGGCTGCTGCTGCCTGGCGGAAGGGCTGGTCCTGGGCTTTGGGGTTTTTGAGCGGCGCGCTACTGTCGGTGGTCAATTTCCATTGGCTGGAGCAGGTGGCTGCCGGGCTGGCCTCCGGCCGCGGCCCGCGGCGCCTGCGCTGGGCGGTGTTGTTCGGCGCGCGTTACCTGGCGGCGGGCCTGGCAGGCTATGTTATAGTGAAGGTCTTCGGACTCAGCCCGCTGGCCATCCTGGCCGGCTTGTTGGTGGCGGCTGGGGCGGTCCTGGCGGAGATGGTTTACGAACTGATCCATGGGCGAACATGAGCTTTGGCTTACGCGGTTATTCAATGATCACCTGGCTGCCCCGGCCAATACCCTGTTAGGTTGGTTCGGCTTGCACGCCGAGAACCCCGCCCGCCCCTGGTCGAATTTCATCACCATGCAGATTCTAGTCGCCGCCATCATTGTAGTCTTGTTCGCCTTGCTGCGCGCGCGGCTTTCGGTAGAGCGGCCAGGCAAGCTCCAGCATTGCTTCGAGATCATATACCTGTTCCTGCGGGGGCAGGCCGATGAAGTGGTGGGCCACCACGGCCGGCCTCATTTGCCTTTCTTCGGGACCATCTTCCTGTTCATTTTGTTTTGTAACCTGATCGGTTTGATTCCGGGCTTTGAATCCCCCACCATGTTCCCTTACGTGCCCGCCGGCTGCGCCATCGCGGCCTTCTGTTTTTACCACTGGGCGGGGATCCGCGCCCAGGGTCTGGGCCGCTACCTGGCGCATTTTGCCGGCCCGGTGCCCTTGATGGCTCCCATCATGATCCCCATCGAGCTGGTCAGTCACCTGGGCCGTCCGCTTTCGCTCACCGTACGTCTTTTCGCCAACATGTACGCGGGTGAACAAATCACACTGGTCTTCATAAGCCTGACGTATCTGGTGGTGCCGGCCTTGTTTATGGGCCTGCACGTTTTTGTGGCCTTTTTGCAGGCCTACGTGTTTGCCTTGCTGACCATGGTCTACGTGGGAGGGGCCATCGCCCACGAGGAGCATTGATCCGGGCTTGATCGCTCTTCAGTGTGAGCCCGTCCCGCCGCAGCTTGTGAGGGCGGGAACCACCTCCTGGGAGCAATTTCATAACGAGGAGAGAACGGCATGACGGTGAAAAGAGCGCTGTTGTTGTTGATGCTATTTGCCCTGGCTGCGCCCTTGTGCGCGCAAGGGCCCGGGACTCAGGCAGACAGCAAGTGGATCTGGATCACCTCCGGCTTTTCCATGGCGATTGCTTCGGCGGGCTGTGGCCTCGCGCAGGCCAAGGCGGTAGCCGCAGCGGCCGAAGCCATGGGCCGTAACCCCGGCGCAGCGGCGGCCATCCGCTTCGCGCTGGTGCTGGGGCTGGTGTTGATCGAATCGCTGGCCTTGTATACCCTGGTGATCATCTTCGCCAAGGTGGTGGCTTGAGGGCCGGGGCGGGGCGCCGTCGGTCGGCGCCCCGCGGGCCGGCTGTTTAGCCCGGCCTTTGGCCGAGCCGGGAACCTGGCGCCGCCGCGCGGCGTCCTAAGGGGCGTATTGTACCGGCTGTGGTTTCCTGCTACCTTGGAGGTGAGTTTGCCGGAAGGGCGCAGTCGTGGCTATTAGGATCCTTCAAATGGACAGGTCGGAGCGTTCGCTGGAAGTCGCCGAAGCGTGCCCCGCGCGGGAGCAAGAACTGCTGGAGGGCTTGCGCAGCGGTTCTGAGCAGGCCTACGAAGCGCTGATTCACCTGTTCCAGCAGCCGGTTTATAACTTGGTGGTCCGCCTGCTGGGCGACCCGTGGGAGGCCTGCGACGTGGTCCAGGAGGTTTTCTTGAAGGTTTTCCGCAAGGTGCGTCATTTCCGCGGCGACAGCACGCTGAAGACCTGGATCTATCGGATCGCGATTAACGAAGCCTACAACCACCAGCGCTGGTTCAGGCGACACCGGTCGCAGCAAGTTGAGCTGGAGAGTGAGGTCGCCTCCGGCCGCTACTTCACCTGTCAGATTCCTGACCGCGCGCCCACGCCTTATGATTGCGCGCTGGAACGTGAGCAGGCCGCTATGATCGAGGCGGCGCTGGCTCGCATGAACCCCAGCTTTCGGGCCGCTGTGGTCATGCGGGACATCCAGGGGATGAGCTACGAGGAAATTGCGGAGATCCTCCAAGTAGCTCTGGGCACGGTTAAATCCCGGATCCAGCGCGGGCGCGAAGCCCTGCGCCGCGATCTGGCTGCTCGGTTGGAGCCCGAGCCGAGCTTGAGCTGGACACCCGAGCCAGCCCGGTGAACTTATGAACTGCCGAAGCGTGCGAAGTTCGCTTTCCGCTCTGGTAGACGGGCAGCTTTCGGAAAGCCAGCGTGAGCACGTCTACCGGCATTTGCAGCAGTGCTCGTGCTGCGCCGAGATTTACCAGCAGACACTCCGGGTTCAAAAGGCGTTGCGCAAGCTCCCGCTACTGGCCCCGCCGCCGCATTTAACTACGGCCTTGTTGATCCTGGCCTCGCGCGAAAGAGTGCGGCAGATGACGCAGGGTAGGCCGGCGGCTTTGGTGGCTTATCTGGGCGGCCGGGCCAGGCTTTGGCTGGACAACATCATGCGCCCGGTGGCCCTGCCCGTGGCAGGGGGATTGCTGTCCGCCATCATCCTGTTCTGCACGCTGGTGCCTAACATGCTCTTCCAGCGGCCCTCGGGACAGGACGTACCCTTGTTGGCGCTGTACAGCGATCCGGCGGTAATCAACCCGGCCCCCTTCGGCTTTGATGCCGACCACTTCATCCTTGAGGTCACCGTGGACCGCAACGGCAGGATGGTGGATTACTCCATCGCCGATGGGGATCGCCTTATCCAGAACCCCAGGCTGCGCCGCTCAATTGAGAACTACGTCTTGTTCACTGGCTTCAGTCCTGCCCGGGCTTTCGGCCAGCCAGTATATGGCCGAGTCACGGTTTCCTTCAGCCGTTACCAGTTCCGGGTAGGAAGTTGAGGGGTCCCCAGGCGGGTGCCGCGCCAGCTGGGACAGCATTTCCTCAAACACAAAGGGATACTAAGCCGCCTCGCGCAAGCTGCCTGTCCGCAAGGCGAGAAGCTGGTTATCGAGATCGGTGCGGGTACTGGATCGCTGACGGAGCTGCTGGTTGAGCGAACCGAGCGCTTGATTGCAATCGAGATCGATCCTGAGCTGGCGGGGCGGTTGCAGGCGCGCTGGAGCGGCCGGCCCGGCATAGAAATCATTACAGGTGATGTACTCGCTTTGGATTTGAGCCAGTGGGGACCGGCAGTAATTGCGGGCAACATCCCCTACTACATAAGTTCGCCCATCCTTGAGCGCGTGCTTTCGCTGGGCCCGCTGCTCCAGCGCGCCGTGCTGCTGGTTCAAAAAGAGGTGGCTCAGCGGCTGGTGGCCGCGCCCGGCACCCGCCAGTACGGCCTGCTGAGCGTGCGCGCCCAACTGGCCAGTCGAGTGGAGATCCTGTTCCGGGTCCCCCCTTCAGCTTTTTCCCCTCCTCCCAAAGTCACCTCGGCCGCGGTCCGGCTTACTCCCTACGCGGTTCCCGCTTTGCCTTGGAGCGAGCAGAGGCGGTTCCTCGCATTTGCCGCCCGGTGTTTTGGCCATAAACGCCGCACCTTGCGCAACAACCTGGCTGCTTGGTATCCGCGCCAGGTTCTCGACGCCTTGCCGGAGGCGGCCCAGCGCGCCGAACAACTGTCGCTGGCGCAACTGATCGCGCTTTACCGCATGCTGGACGAGGGCGGGTAGCGAACCCGTATACTGGTATGTTCATGCCCCGCTTGCGTTTCGCGCCATCTCCCACCGGTTTCCTGCATATCGGCAGCGCTCGTACTTACGTCTTTAACTGGCTTTACGCACGGCGCCATCGGGGTACCATGATCCTGCGCATTGACGACACCGACATGGATCGCAACAACCCGGCGTCGCTGGAGTCCATCTTTGAGGGCCTGCGCTGGCTGGAGCTGGAATGGGATGAGCTGTACCACCAATCCGAACGTTTGTTCTTGCACCGGCGGCTGGCTGAAGCGCTTTTGGAGAAGGGCTGCGCCTATCGCGATTTCACCCCGGCTTCGGCCGCTGAGCCGGAAGAAAAAGCGCGTGATGGCGGGCCCTGGCTTTTCAATCCGGGCATGCGCGAGCTCTCGCGAGAGCAAAGCGACCGCCGGGCCGCCGCCGGCGAGCCTTTCGTGTTGCGCTTCCGGGTGCCCCGCGATCCGCCTCGCTGCTTGCGTTTTCGCGATGCTGTTTACGGCGAGCAGCAGAAATCTACCGCCGACATCGAAGACTTCGCTTTGCTGCGCAGTGACGGTACGCCTACTTATCATCTGGCCTCTTGCGCCGATGACATCGAAATGCGCATCACGCACATCGTGCGCGGCCAGGACCATCTGACCAACACTTTCAAGCACCTGCTCATTTTCGAGGCGGCCGGGGCGCCGATGCCGGAGTTCGCGCACTTGCCCTTGCTGGTGGCCCCGGACGGCTCCAAACTTTCCAAGCGTCGCCATGGTGCGGTGGTCAGCGTTACTACTTATCGCGAGGCCGGCTTCCTGCCGCACGCTTTCGTCAACTTTCTCTGCCTGCTGGGATGGTCTCCCAAGGACAACCGTGAGCAAATGAGCCGGCAGCAGCTCATTGAGGCCTTTTCCTTTGAGGGCATCAACCGCTCTAACGCCGTGGTCAACTTCCGCCCCGACGATCCCTTCGACCCCAAGGCGCTTTGGTTGAACGCCCAGCACCTGCGCAGCATGCCGGTGGCCGAGCTGGCGCCTTACGTGCGGCGCACACTGGAGAAAGCCGGCCTGCCCAACCCTTACGATGAGGAAAAATTCCTGGCTGTGGTGGATGTCATCCGCACGCGCTTTGCCACGCTGAATGATTTCATCACGCGGGGTCGCGCCTATTTCAGCGAGGACTACCCGATCACGCCCGAGGCCCAGGAGAAACTGGATCAGCCGGGGGCCCGCGCGCTGTTGCGCGAGCTGGCTGATCGGCTGGAAGCTGCGCCGGAATTCAGCGAGGAGTCCATCGAGCGTGAGCTGCGTCAGTTGGCTGCCGAGCGCGGGGTAAAGGCGGGCCTGATCATCAACGCCGCGCGGGCTATCCTCACTGGGCAGACCGTCGGCCCCAGCGCTTTTGCAGTGTTTGTGGCCATTGGCCGCACCCGGGTCCTGGAGCGGTTGCGGAAGGCCTGAAGGCGTGCGGGCATATGCGTTATCATGATTTGGGACCAACGAGTCCCAATGTCCGGAATTTCCGGACGGCACTCGAACTAAAGCTAGGAGGTCGTGCATGAGTAAATTGGTTCCTCCCCACGGGAGCCCTGTGCTGAAGCCCCTGCTGCTGGAGGGCGAGGCCAGGCAGGAAGAGCTAAAGAAGGCGGAGCGCCTGAAGAAAGTCCCCATGACTAGCCGCGAAACCAGCGACTTGATCATGATGGGCATCGGCGCCTTTACCCCCTTGGATGGCTTCATGGGGTACGACGATTGGAAAGGTTGTTGCGAGAGCTACAGCATGCCCAGCCGGAACGGCCTGTTTTGGCCCATCCCCATAACCCTCTCAGCCCAACAGGACGTCGCTGATTCCATAGCCATCGGCGAAGAGGTGGCCCTTTGGGACATGGAAACCGAAAGCATAATGGGCACCATGCGGGTGACCGAAAAGTACCGGATTGACAAAGAGTACGAATGCAAGCAGGTCTTCCGCACTACCGATCCCAAGCATCCCGGCGTCAAGAAGGTGCTCGACCAAGGGCCCGTCAATCTGGCTGGGCCGGTTAAGGTGCTTTCGGAGTCCTATTACCCGGAGATGTTCAAGGGGATCTACCAGCGACCGGCCGAGGCGCGGCAGATCTTTGAACAGCGCGGCTGGAGCACGGTAGCCGCTTTGCAGCTCCGCAATCCCATGCACAACTCGCATGCTTATCTGGCGTGGATTGCTATTGAGGTCTGCGACGGCGTTTACATCCATCAGTTGATCGGCAAGCTCAAGCCCGGCGACATACCCGCCGAGGTGCGCGTGCGGGCCATTGACGCGCTGGTGAACAAGTACTTCCGCAAGGACCGTGTGGTGCAGGGCGGCTATCCCATGGAGATGCGCTACGCCGGTCCGCGCGAGGCTCTGCTGCACGCGGTGTTCCGCCAGAATTACGGCTGCTCCCACCTGATCGTGGGTCGCGATCACGCTGGCGTGGGCGATTATTACGGGCCTTTCGACGCCCAGAAAATCTTCAACGAGATTCCCCAGGATGCGCTCTACCTGCGCCCGCTCTGCATGGACTGGACCTTTTATTGCTATGAATGCGGCTCTATGGCTTCTATGAAGACTTGCCCGCACGAATCCACCGCGGTCATTGACGAGAACGGCCAGTACAAGGGCGGTGCGCGCCTGTTGCTTTCGGGCACCATGCTGCGCAAGCTTATGAGCGAGGGCAAGCCGGTGCCGCCGGAATTCTCCAAGCCGGAAGTAATCGCGATCCTGAAAGAGTATTACGACTCGCTAGAGAAGAAGCCGCAGATCGAACTGCACGGCTACGCCACCGGCGAGAAGAAGTAAGCGCGCAGGCGTCATGCGGGCGGGGAGGACCACGCCGGCCGTAAATCTACTAAAATGATAGACTCGATGGTGTTGCTGGTGATGGGATGCGAGTGAACACCCGGACTTGTTATGCCCTCACACTGATGGCGGACCTGTCCCGCCAGCCTCCAGGCCGGCCTGCTCCCTTGCGGGAAGTAGCCCGGCGCCAGCGCCTCTCCGCCCGCTACCTCTCCCAGTTGACGATTCCCTTGCGCAATGCCTCGCTGCTCAAGAGCATCTGGGGCAACCGGGGCGGTTACTTGCTGGCTCGTTCTCCCGCCCGCATAAGTTTACTCGAGATCATCGAAGCCGTGTCGGGCCCGGTTGGCCTGACCGATTGCGTGCTCGACCCCAACTATTGCCAGCGCTCTGCTTATTGCGAGTGCCGCCGGGTTTGGAAGCAGATCAACGACGGCATTCTGAAGGTTCTCTCCGGCTACACGCTGGCGGACTTGGCCCGCCTCGGAGCCGGTGAGGCCGTTCAGGGGACCCCCGGCGGTCCCCAGGAGGTTACACCGACATGCAGACCGCAACCACGGGCCCCGCGCCCCTCACGACGACTTGCGGCCAAACGACCCTCCGCTTGATTCAAGGCGATCTGACCGCGCTGCCGGTGGACGCCTTCGTCTTCTACGCCCGGGAGGATCTCAGGCTCGGATCCGGCTTCGGTACCGCCATTCAAAGCCGCGGTGGGGATGCCGTGCGCAAGGAGCTCGAACAGATCGGCCGGCTGAGGGTGGGCGAAGCTGCCCTGACCACCGCCGGCGCCATGAAGGCTGGTTTCATCATCCATGCCTGCGGACCCAAATTCCAAGAGCCGGACATGGAAGCCAAACTGCGCCAGACAATGCAGGCCGTTCTCCGGCTGGCCGACGCCAAGGGGCTTAAGCGTATCGCTTTTCCGCCTATGGGGGCGGGCTTCTATGGGGTTCCCTTGGACTTGTGCGCCCGCGTCATGCTGGAAACCCTGCGCGAGCACTTGCTGGGTGAGACCGAGCTTGAGGAAGTCACCATTTGCGTGCTTGACCGCCGTGAGTATCTGGCATTCGCCGAACGGCTCCGTAACCTTTGGGAGGAAAGGCATGCATGCCATTAGCCCGCAGTTGGCTCTTATTCAGGACGAGTTGCAGATCGCCGCTTTGACGTTCATGGCGACTGTCTATGGACTCAAGATTCGCTGGATCTTGCGGTTCCGCGCCGGGCGTGACCGGCAGGCGCCCACCGGTGATGCCGATGCTGCCCGCGGGGCCCGGTATTCCTTAGCTGCCATTGCCATGCCCTGGGCCATGCCCAGCGCGCGGCGGCATCCCTTGCTGTACTTTCAGTTCGTGGTTTTTCACTTGGCGGTGGCCGCCTCGATCGCCATGTCATTCTTGATCCCTTATGCTCCGCAGGCGATCGCCCATCCGATGATAGTGCGCGGCTTGCAGGCTTTATTCGCGGCCGGCCTGGCGGTGGGCCTGCTCCGCTTGACGCGGCGCTTGCGTGATCCTTACGTGCGCGCTATCAGCACGCCCGATGATTATTTCTCCCTGGCCTTGCTGCTGGTCTGGCTGGCCCTGAGCATCCTGGCCGCCCCTAACCGCCCTGACTTGGGCGAAGGCCCCTTGTTGGCTTATTTCTTGCTGACCGCTTTCTTGCTGGTCTATGTCCCGTTCAGCAAGATCTCCCATTACATTTATTACCCCTTTGCCCGCTGGTACCTGGGTCGCACGCTCGGCCATCGGGGTGTCTATCCGCTGAAGCGGAGCCGCCCAGCGCAAGCTTGAGGAAGTTGGCCATGGAGCAAGTTCGTTCATGGAAAGCGCAAAGAATCGTAGAGCGGCTGAGCCAGAAGCTCACCCGCCAGATCCTGCTCTCCTTAGAAGCCTGCGTGCACTGCGGCCTGTGCACCGACCAGTGCCACTACGTCTTGGCTAACCCCGGCGATGTGACCTATGCGCCCGCCTACAAGGCCGACAAGATCCGCAAGTTTTTCAAAGCCCACTGGGACTGGACCGGTCGCGCCTTTCCTTGGTGGGTCGGGGCGCGCAGCCTGTACAGCGATGAGGAGCTGGAGGATCTCAAGGACACAGTCTTCGGCAAGTGCACCAACTGCCGGCGTTGCTCGCTGGCCTGCCCCATGGGCGTGGACATGGCCACCTTCAACCGCATGGCCCGCGGCCTGCTTTCCTGGGTGGGCGTGATGCCGGAAGGGGTGGCGGTGGTAGCCAAGGATCAGTGGGAAATCGGCAACCAGATGGGCGTGCTCAAAGAAGACTATCTTGAGACCCTGAAGTGGATGGAAGAGGAACTTCAAGAGGAATACCACGATCCCACCATCCGGATCCCCATTGACCAGCCAGACTGCAACGTGGTTTACGCCATTAATCCCCGCGAGGTCAAATATGATCCGCGGACTATTGCCGAAGCCGCGGCGATCTTCCACTTCGCCGGCGAAAGCTGGACCATGCCCAGCGAGGGTTGGGACATGACTAATTTCGGCTTGTTCAACGGCGACGACGAGCTGGCGGCGGCGGCCGCCGCCCGGGTCTACGACGCCGTAGAGCGGCTCCGGGGTAAGAAACTGGTGATGAGCGAGTGTGGTCACGGCTACCGCTCCACCCGGTGTGAGGGACCCAACTGGCTGGGTCGCGAAGTCCCCTTTGAGATGGAAAGCTCTGTCGTCACCATGCTCCGCTACATCCGCGAGGGCCGCATCAAGGTGGATCCTTCCCGTAACCCTGAGCCGGTTACTTATCACGACTCTTGCAACAACGCCCGCAGTTGCGGGATGTTCGAGGAGCCGCGCGAGCTGCTCCGGCTGGTCTGCTTGGACTTCCGCGAGATGTATCCCAACCGGGCGGAGAACTACTGTTGCACCGGCGGCGGAGGGGCAATGTCCATGTCCGAGTATGCCCCCCGGCGTCTCCGGTCCGCTCGCATCAAAGCCGAACAACTCCGCGCCACGGGTGCCAAGATTGTGGCCACCTCCTGCCACAACTGCGTGGATGGCCTCTACGATCTGATCCGGCATTACAAGCTCGACATGCAGGTCAAGTTGCTGGTGAGCTTAGTGGCCAACGCGCTGGTTGTGCCGGTGCGCGTGCCCGTTCCGGCCGCCAGGCGGCCTTTGGAAGGGCGCACCATCCTGGTGATTGACGACGAGCCGGACGTCCGGCTGTACCTAAGCAAGATCTTCGCCGAGCAGGGCTGCGAAGTCATGGATGCCCCGGACGCCAATCAGGCCATGCGCGCCATCAAAGCCCGCAAGCCCGATTTGATCACCTTGGATCTCGTTCTGCCCCGCAAGACCGGAGAGAAACTTTATTGGGAGCTGCGCCGCGATCCGGAATACCAGGATTTGCCCGTGGTGGTGGTCTCGGGCTATGCTAGCATCGAGTCGCCCAGGATTGACTTCCACGGCTTCCTGCGCGAGAAGGGCTTGCCGGAGCCCGAGGGCTTCATCGAGAAGCCGGTGGACGTTGAGAGACTGCTGGAGACCGTCCGCTGCGCCTTGCAGAATTCGCGCCGCGGGCAAGCGTGAGAGACGGCCCGACGGCGGGCCGGGCAATCCGGGGCGCTGGCGAGGAGCGCAATGTCAGAGAGGCCAGAGGCTTCTGCCGCCAAGTTACAGGCCATCGAGCAAGCCTGTGGTCGGCTGTTCGATGAAGTTCCCTGCTACATCTCGATTCAGGATCGGGAGTTTCGCATTCTAGCCGCCAACCGCAAAGCCCTGGAGGATTTCGGCCAATGCGTGGGCGAGTTCTGCTATCAGGTCTACAAGGGGCGTAGCCATCCGTGCCCGGAGTGCCCCGTGGCGCGCACCTTTGCCGATGGCTGCGAGCACTCCAGCCAGGAGAAGATCTTTGATCGGCGGGGTCTCCCTCGCGATGTCCTCGTCAACACGCGCCCCCTGCGCGATTCGTGTGGCCAGGTCGTGGCGGCCATGGAGTTGTTCACCGACGTCACCGTGCAGAAGGAACTGGAGCATCGTCTGCACGACAGCCTAACTCGTTTCCAGCACCTGTTCGATTTGGCGCCCTGCTTTATCTCCGTTCAAGATCGGGAGTTCCGCGTTATCGAGGCTAATCGGCGCTTGATGGAGAATTTCACGTGGCGGGTCGGTGGGCGCTGCTATGAGATCTACAAGGGGCGCAGCGCACCTTGCGCCCAGTGCCTGGTGGCGGAGACTTTCCAGGACGGCAAGCCGCGCTGCGGGGAAGACGTTCTGGTGGACCGCACCGGGCGTCCCGTCCACGTAGTAGTCCACACGGCAGCCATCCGCGACCCCGGCGGCGAGGTCACCGCCGTCATGGAACTCTGCGACGACGTCAGCGAGATCCGCGCTTTGGAGGACAAACTGGCCTCCCTCGGGCGCCTGGTGGGTGGCATCGCCCACAGCGTGAAGAACGTACTGGAAGGGCTCCGTGGCGGACTTTACATCGGCAATGTCGGCTTCCGCGACAACAAGCCGGAAGACATAAGGGCCGGCTGGGAGATGGTGGAGCGCAACGTCGCTAGGCTTTCACGCCTGATCATGGACATGCTGTATTGTGTCAGGGAGGCTTCCCCTCGGCGCCTCCCCGTCTGTCCGGCGGCGCTCGTCCGGGAGGTCTTCGCGCTTTACGCCCAGCGGGCCCAGCAGAGTGGCATCAGCCTGGAAGCTGAGGCCGACGACGAGCTGGTCTTGATGGCTGAACCCCGGGACATCCATTCTCTGCTCAGCAATTTGGTGAGCAACGCCATTGACGCTTGCTGTTCGGAAGAAGGCGAGGGCAAGTGCTACCGTGTGAAGGTTCGCGTGGCGCGCCAGGACGAGGAGGCCGTCATCCAGGTCGAGGACAACGGCGTGGGTATGGACGAGGAGACCCGCAGCAAGCTCTTCACCAAGTTCTTCTCCACCAAGGGGCCGTTCGGCACGGGCCTCGGCCTGTTGGTGGCTCACAAGGTTGTGACCGAGCACGGTGGCACTATCTCAGCTCAGTCCAGCCCCGGGCAAGGTTCTATTTTCACCGTGCGTCTGCCTTTGCAATCCCCCATCCCCGGGGTTGCTTCCACTAATGTACGAGGAGCGACGCCATGAGTAACGGCAAGAAAATTCTGGTGGTGGATGACGAACCCGACGTCTGCACTTACCTGTCCCGACTTTTCGAGGATCACGGCTACAGCGTGCGCTGCGCCGCCGACGGTGAGCAGGCTCTGCAAGCCGTAGAGCAGGACAAGCCCGACCTGATCACGCTGGATCTGTCTATGCCCCACACTTCCGGGGTCCGGTTCTACCGGGAGATCAAGTCGCGCTCCGAGTTCAGCTCGATCCCGGTGATCTTTGTCACCGGCATTACGGGACCCACCGGCAGCGCGGCCGATACCGAGCGCTTTTACGCCAGCCGTCGCCAAATGCCTCCTCCGGACGCCTTCGTGGCCAAGCCCATTGACCCCGAGGAAATGCTCGGGCTGGTGCGCCGCTTGCTGAGCAAGGGGGATTCTCAATGACTGCCGCCCTGTATTTGCTAATTTACGCTTGCGCCTTGGTTTTTTTGGCTGGCTGTGTGGCGCGCGCCCTCAGCTACGCCCGAATGCCCTTACATTTGCGCTGGGAGCTTTACCCGGTGCCGCACGAGGAGCCCGAACGGGTGCCCCATGGCGGCTCGTATTTCGAAGAGCCTGAGTGGTGGGCCAAACCGTTGCATTTTAACTTGCTGGGCGAGTTGAAAGTGATGATACCTGAGATGCTCTTCCTAAAGGCTTTGTGGGAGTTCAACCGCCCGCTTTGGTTCCGCTCATTTGCTTTCCACTTCGGCCTTTACTTGCTGATCGCCACCGCGGTGCTGCTGGCAATAGCGGCGATGGTTTGCTGGCTTGCCCCGGCCAGCGCGGCAGTGCTGGCAGCCTTGCATTCTTTGTACAAGGTGACTGGCCTGCTGGGGGCGGTTTTGGCACTGGCGGGAGCCGCCGCTTTGCTTGTGCGCCGAGTGCGCGATCGGACGCTGCGCATTTACACCGCTCCCGGTGACTTGATGAACCTCGCCTGGTTCATCGCCGCTCTGGGCCTGCTGCTGGCCGCTCACCTCACCCGCACTGCTCCCGCCCCTTCTACGCTCGAGCTGGTGCGCGGCTTGCTCAGCTTCGATACCGGCCTCGAACTTTCCACCCTCCAAGTGGCGGCGGTGATTTTGAGCGCCTTGCTGGTGGCCTACATTCCCTGGACCCACATGTCTCACTTCATTGGCAAGTACTTTACCTATCACTCGGTGCGCTGGGACGATCTGCCGGCGGCTAAGGCGAGGCAATTGCAGCGCAAGATCGCGCAATACCTGAGCTACCGGCCGACTTGGTCAGCAGCCCACGTGATGGCTGACGGCCGACGCAGTTGGGCGGAAATCGCCATGCTCAATCCGGCGCGCCAGGAGGTGAAAAAGTGAAGCCCAAGCTCGATGTGAACGATCTGTCCCGGGAGGAGCGAGCCCCTCTGATCCACCTGGATAACCGCGATTTGATGCCCTTGCCCCCGCCGCTGGAATCGCCCGAGAAGGATCATAACTGGACCCCGCTTTCTCCTCAGGTGCAGGAGAAATACGAGTGCATCCTGGACGACACCTGCGCCGTCAACGTTCCGCGGCCCAAATCCAGGGAGGAAGAACAGGAGCTGGTGCGCAAGTTTCTGGCCGGGCTGGATAAGCTTTTCAGTGTTGAAAACAATTGGACTTTTCTCGAGCCACTGGTGCTGACCATGGAGCACTGTGCGCGCTGCCAGACCTGCTCGGAGTCCTGCCACATTTTTGAGGCCAGCGGTCGCAACGAGCTTTACCGGCCCACCTTCCGTTCTGAAGTTCTGCGGCGGCTCTATTTCAAGTACGTCAAGCGCGGCGGTTGGCTGTCGGCCTGGCAGCATGGGGACATCAAGCTGAACTGGCCGCTGATCGCGCGCCTCATTGAACTGGCCTACCGCTGCAACTTGTGCCGGCGCTGCGCCCAGACTTGTCCCATCGGCGCCGATAACGGCCTGGTGGCGCACGAGCTGCGCAAGCTGTTCAGCCAGGAGATGGGGATCGCGGCCAAGGAACTGCATGATGCGGGCTCGATGCTCCAGCTCAAGGTGGGCTCCTCGACCGGCATGAACGCCGAGGTCGTCAAAGACAACATCGCTTTCATTGACGAAGACATGAGCGAAAAGACCGGCATCGAGGTGCACACGCCTTGGGACGTCGAGGGTGCCGATGTGCTGCTCATTCACAATGCCGGCGAAATCCTGGCCTGGCCCGAGAACCCTGGAGCTTTCGCCGTCATCTTCACGGTGGCCGGGGTGAGCTGGACCATGTCCAGCGAGCTGGCCGCCTACGATTCCATCAACTACGGACTCTGGTACGACGATGCCCAGTTCGCTCGCGTGGCCGTCAAGCATGCCGAGGCCGCGCGCAAGCTCAAAGTCAAGAAGATTGTGCTGGGTGAATGCGGGCATGCGCACAAGGCCCTTTCCGTGGTGGCTGATCGGATTCTGAGCGGCGATTTGAACATCCCGCGTGAAAGCGCCCTGACGTTTCTGTGGGAATTGATTCGCCAGGACCGACTGAAGCTGGATCCCAGCCGCAACGACTTTCCCGTCACTCTGCACGACCCTTGCAACGTCGTGCGCCTAATGGGCGTGGTCGAGCCTCAGCGGCAGATCCTGCGCCGCATTGCGCCCCGCTTCCGCGAAATGGAACCCCATGGCGTTAACAACTATTGCTGCGGCGGCGGCTCCGGCTTCGCCATCATGAGCGGAAACAATTTCCCCGACTGGCGTTTCCACGTCTCCGGACGCAAGAAACTCCAGCAGATACTCAACGCCTTTGCCGATTGCCTGGATCCTTCCATCCCCAAGTACCTCTGCGCCCCGTGCAGCAATTGCAAGGGTCAGTTCCGCGACCTGCTGGCTTACTACGATTTGTGGGACAAGCACCGCATCCTATACGGCGGGCTGGTCGAGCTGATCGTCAACGCCATGGTGGACGTCAAGCCAGGCTTCATCGAGTGGGAGTGGCGCTGAGGGCCCGCCCTAGCCGCTCGCCAGCCCCCGCAAACGCTATGCTTGATATCTTATGAAGGTCGTCGCATTCAACGGCAGTGCTCGCAAAGACGGCAACACCGCTATCCTGATTCGTTACGTGCTCGGCGAGCTGGAAAAAGAGGGTGTTGAAACCGAGCTGGTGCAATTGAGCGGCGCGAAGATACGTGGCTGCCTGGCCTGCCGCACTTGCTTTTCTCGCAAGGACCGCCGCTGCGCCCAGAAGGATGACATGGGCAACGCGTTCATCGAAAAGATGGAAGCTTCCGACGGGATCATATTGGGCTCGCCAACCTACGTGGCCGATGTCTCGCCGGAGATCAAGGCGCTCGTGGACAGGGCTTGCATGGTGGCCCGCGCCAACCAAGGCCTTTTCCGCCGCAAGGTGGGCGCAGCGGTGGTGGCCGTGCGCCGCGCCGGCGCTATCCATGCCTTCGATGCGCTGAACCACTTTTTCTTGATCACCGAGATGATCGTTCCCGGTTCCTCTTACTGGAACATCGGCATTGGACGCGAGAAAGGCGAAGTGGAGAAGGACCAGGAAGGCATCGAGACCATGAAGACGCTGGGCCAGAACATGGCCTGGCTGCTCAAGCGGCTGCACGGCGGCAGGCCGGCTGTTTAGACGTGCCCTCCCTGATTTGGCTCCGCCGGCGGCAATGTTGACGCAAATGCGGTTGGCCGAGGCGAGACAGCTAGACATAGCCGAACTGAACCGTCGCGCCCAGCTTTTCCAGCACCGGCTGGATGCCGTCAAACAGCAGATCGCGCGGCGCGGCCGTCAGATCGCGTGGTATCCTTATCGCTCCCTGAGCGCTCTGGCTATTCTGGAGAAGCTGCTTACCGGCGAGCGGCGTCGCTTGCTGGAGTTGGCAGGGGATGATCCCGTGCTCGATCTAGGCTGTGCCGACGGGGAGCTGGCTTTCTTCTTGGAGTCGCTCGGCTGCTCGGTCCATGCGGTGGACTATGCCGAGACTAACTCGAATGGCATGGAAGGGGTCCGCGCCCTCAAGCAAGAGCTGGGGTCTTCGGTGGAAATCCTGGGTGTGGATTTGGATTCGCAGTTCACTCTGCCCGGCCAGCGTTACGGACTGGCGTTCTTCCTAGGCACGCTCTACCACCTGAAGAATCCCTATTACGCGCTGGAAGCACTGGCGGAGAGGGCGCGTTATTGCGTGCTGAGCACGCGCATTGCTGCTTATGACGCGGACCGCCGCACCTTGATCCGCCACCTGCCCGTGGCCTATTTGTTGCGCGAAGGCGAAGCCAACCAGGACTGGACTAACTACTGGGTGTTTTCCGAGGCCGGCCTCCGGCTGTTGCTCGAACGCACCGGATGGGAGGTGCTGGATTTCTTGCGGGTAGGCAACACCAGTTGCTCCGACCCGGCCAGCGCGGAGGGTGACGAGCGCGCTTTTTGCCTTTTGAAAAGCCTGCCGTTGGAGCGGGCCGGCCTCATCGAGTTGCTGCGTGGCTGGCACGCGGTCGAGTACCGGAGCTGGCGCTGGACCGAGAAACATTTCAGTGCCGGGTTGGTAGTCCCTGCCTCGATGCGTCCCCGGCTCAAGCTGCGGTTCTTCCTGGCCGAATCGCTAGTTCAGCGCCTGGGACCGCTCACTATATCGGCCTCCGTGAATGGGCAGCCGCTGGCCCCGGAGACTTACTCGAGCGCAGGCGAGCACGCCTATGTCCGACACCTTCCCGGGGCATGGCCGGCGGGCAGCCGCGTTGTTGTGGATTTTCATCTCAGCGCAGCCTTGCCTCCCGATGAAAGTGACCCGCGCGAGCGAGGCATTATCGTGACCTCGTTGCTGATTGAGTAGCCTCGCGCCGGCCCTGCCGCTTCGCGCCGGTTGCGCCCCTAGCGACCCAGGCCAATGCGGCAAAGATGTTGTTCGTAAACGCGCCGCTCCTGCTCCAGGTAAGCCCGCGTGCGGCGTATCAGCTCATCGAAGTCCACTTGATGAGCGTCGAACTCGGGGCCCTCTACGCAGGCGAACTTTACCTTGTCGCCCACGGTCACGCGGCAGCCGCCGCACATGCCAGTGCCATCCACCATGATCGGGTTCAAGCTGGCCAGCGTACGCACGCCCCACTGGCGTGTAAGCTCGGCTGCGGCGCGCATCATGGGGATAGGCCCTATGACGTGGACGAGGTTGGGCGGCTCGGGCCGGGAAGCCCGCCAATGCCGCATCAAGTCCACCACCGTGCCGTGGAAGCCGGCTGAGCCGTCGTCAGTGGACCACAGCATTTCGTCCGCCGCTGCGCGCAGTTCTTCATCCAGGATGATGAGCTCACGCGAGCGCGCCCCGCAGAGCACGGTCACGTAATTCCCCGCAGCACGGAAAGCACGCGCTACCGGCAGGACTTCGGCCACGCCCACGCCGCCTGCCGCGCAGAGCACGTGCCCCGCCTTCTCGATGGTAGCGGGCGAGCCCAACGGGCCCAGTATGTCAGCCATGCGCTGGCCCACCTCCAGGTCGGCAGTGATGCGCGAGGTCTTGCCCACCGCCTGCACCACCAAAACTATGCTCCCGCGCCCGGCGTCGCCGTCCACCAGCGTCAGGGGAATCCGCTCGCTTTCCGGCGTGGGCCGGACGATTACGAACTGTCCTGCCTTCCAACGTGCGGCGATGGCGGGCGCTTCAACCTCCAGCCAGGATATATCCGGGGTCAGGCGGCGCTTGGCAAGGATGCGGAATTCAGCCGGCCGCAAAATCGCCGGCAAATGGTCGCCGGCCGCGCGCAATTGCGCGGACCGCTCCTGTTGCAGGGCACGGTCAATGGCTTCGGCGGCGGCGCGCCCGTCGCGCATGGCCAAAATGACGGTGGAACCGCCCCGCACCACATCGCCGCCTGCATACACGCGCGGCAGGCTCGTGCGTCCGCCTTCGTCCACCAGGATCTTGCCGCGCTTGGTCACCAATTCGGGCGTGGCCCGCTGTACCGTGGGATTGGGACTTTGCCCAATAGCCATCACTACAGTGTCCACCGGCATACGGAACTCAGAGCCGGGAATGGGGATGGGCGCCGGCCGCCCGGATTCGTCCGGTTCGCCCAGCCGCATGCGGATACACTCGATCTCCTTTACAAAACCCCTCTCGTCCCCAAAAATGCGCACGGGCACGGCCAAAAACTCGAACTTGACGCCCTCTTCTTCGGCGTGCTCGACTTCCTCGGCGCGTGCTCGCAGTTCGGCGCGGCCGCGGCGGAACATGATGATGGACTCGCTACCCAGCCGGCGCGCCCAGCGCGCAGCGTCCATGGCCGAGTTGCCCCCGCCCACCACCACCGTTCGTTTACCCACCAGCACGGGCGTGTCGCTGGCCGGGAACTGATAGGCCTTCATCAAGTTGATGCGAGTGAGGAATTCGTTAGCAGTGTAAACCCCGATGAGATTCTCACCCGGGATGCCCATCAGGTGCGGCAAGCCGGCGCCTGTGCCCAGGAAAACGGCATCAAAGCCGGCTTGGAAAAGTTCCTCGAGCGTGCAAGTCTTGCCTACGATAAAGTCGGTCTTGAATTCGACCCCCATGGCGCGCAGGTGATCCAGTTCCTCCCGGATGATCTCGCGCGGCAGGCGGAAAGGCGGGATCCCATAGGCCAGCACGCCTCCCAGTTCGTGTAAGGCCTCCAGAATGGTCACCTTGTAGCCCTTGCGCACCAGATCGAAGGCCGCAATCAGCGAGGCGGGCCCGCTGCCCACCAGCGCGACGCGCAGGCCGTTCCAGGGAGGAACCGGCGGCAATCGCGACTCGCCCGCCTGCCGGTAATAGTCGGCTGCGAAGCGCTCCAGAGCACCGATGGCCACCGGCTCAAGCTTGGTCTTGGGACTGCCGAGCAGGCATTCTTTCTCGCAGTAAAGCTCCTTTTGACAGACCCGGCCGCAGATGCCGGGGAAGGGGCTTTGCTCGAAGATTTTCTCCGCGGCGCCCAGATAATCTCCTTCGACAATCCGGGCGATGAAGCTCTTGATATCAATGTGCAACGGGCACGCAGCGACGCACTTGGGGTCCCTGCAATCCAGGCAGCGCAGGGCTTCGGCGCGTGCCTGCTCAAGCGTGAAGCCGAGCGCGACTTCTTCGCAGGTAGTGACGCGGCGGTCATAATCGAGCAGCGGCATGCGCTGGCGCGGGGCCTTGGGTGTCCTCTTGGTGCGTGGCGCGGGGGGCGCGCTGACAGGGTTGCCTTGCAAGGTATCCGCCATAGGGCAACTTCCATTCTAACTGTGCCCGGCCAGCCCGCGCATTTGCGGATGGCTCTTGCCGCCGCGGCTTTGACGCGCGCGGCCGGGCTTATGTTATAATCCCCTGCGTATGAAAAGGGGCATGAGCTGGGAAAAGTTGCTCGGTGTCCTCACCGGGATGCGCTGGGTAAGCGGGTTTGCGCTAGTCGGAGGCGCCGCTTTGCTGTTGAGCAGTGCGGACCGCCCGGTCTTCACCGAGAGCGACAGGGCTTATTACGCCGAAGCGAAGCTAGTCAACTTCGTGCGGCCAGGCTTGGTGATCAAGATCCTCGCGGCCTCGATAGACCGCGACGGCACCATCAAGGCTCGCTTCAAATTGACGGATCCACGCGGGCTGCCATTGGACATGGCCGGCGTGGAGACGCCGGGGAACATCAGCGTACGGTTGGTGGCAGCTTACATCCCCAAAGGACAGACCCAGTATGTGGCTTACACGACGCGGGTGCAGACCAGCCCCATTACGGGTGCGAGCGCCACGCAGGCCAATTACGACTCAGGCGGTACTTTCACCAAGGTCGGCGACGGGGAATACCTTTACACCTTCCGCACCAAGGCGCCGCCCGGCTTCGATCCCAGCGCCACGCATGCCATCGGCGCCTGGGCTGGGCGTGACCTGGCCGAATTCGATCTGAGCTCTATTAAGAACTACGATGACGACGTTTATGTCTGGGTGCCCGACGGCTCCAAGGCGCCCGTCCCGCGCGATGTAATCAAGACCGCCACCTGCAACAAGTGCCACGATCCTCTGTCGGCGCATGACAACCGGCGCAGCATGGAGCTTTGCGTGCTGTGCCACACGCCGCAGACGGTGGATCCCGACACTGGTAACACGCTGGACATGCCCGTGCTGGTGCACAAGATTCACATGGGTAGGGAACTGCCCAGCGTGCGCGCGGGCAAGCCCTATCGCATCATCGGCTACCAGCAGGCGGTGCACGATTACTCCACGGTGGCTTTTCCTGCCAATACGCGGAACTGCACCTTCTGCCATGAGCAAAATAGCGGGGCCACTCAGGCCGGTGCTTACCTGAAGCCCAACCGCGCTGCTTGCGGAGCCTGCCATGACAACGTGAACTTCGCCACCGGCGAAAACCATGCGGACCTGCCGCAGGTCAGCGATAACCAGTGCAGCACTTGCCACGTCCCCGAGGGCGAGCTGGAGTTTGACGTTTCCATTCACGGCGCCCACACCATCCCGCGCTTCTCACGCGATCTCCCCGGCGTGGTTTTCGAGATCCTGAGGGTCGCCGACGGCGCCGCGGGCAAGCGTCCGACCGTCACTTTTTCACTGAAGGAGCGTAGCGGCAAGCCCATACCCATTTCCGAAATGACGCGGGTGGCGCTGGTATTGGCCGGCCCCACCAGCGATTATTCCGGTTACGTGAGCGAGGACGGCCTGCGGGCCAGTTGCGCGGGCGACGGGACTTGCACTTACACCTTCAACTACATGATCCCGGCCGACGCCAAGGGCACTTACGCCATCGGCATCGAGGGTTACCGTAACCTCACCCTGCTGGCAGGTACGCGCAAGCAGATGACGGTGCGCGACGCGGGTGCCAACAAGGTTGTTTACTTCTCCGTGGACGGCTCCAAGGTGGAGCCTCGCCGCCAGGTGGTCAGCTTGGCCAAGTGTAACAACTGTCATTTCAGCCTCAGCCTGCACGGCGACAACCGCAACCGCGTTGAGCAGTGCGTGCTCTGCCACAATCCCACCATGACGGACCGGGGTGCGAGGCCCGCCGACAAGATGCCGGCCCAGACCATAGACCTGCGCCATATGGTCCACCGCATTCACTTGGGTGAGGAGAACCAATACGAATACACCGTCTATGGCAGGGGAGCGGTGGCCTACGACTTCACCGAAGTGCGTTACCCGGCCGATTTGCGCAGTTGCGATCGCTGCCACGTAAACAACTCAGAGCGGCTGCCGCTTAGAGGCAACTTGCTGAACGTAAGCAGCCCCCGCACTCTGCTTGATCCTATGGGGCCGGCGACAGCCGCTTGCCTGGGTTGCCACACCAGTGTGGCGGCGGCCGCGCACGCATTGACCAACACATCGGACAAGCTGGGCGAAGCCTGCGCTGCCTGCCACGGGGCTAACAGCGAGTACTCCGTCGAGCGCGTGCATGCCCGCTGAGGGTGCGGGCGCGGAGATGCGCGTTTACGATGCGTCCGCGGGGTATCTCAATGCTGTTCCTTAAGGCTGGCTCCTGGGTGCAGGTCGGCCTCGGCTCGCGTTTGGGCCGAGTGCCCGCAGCCCTGGCGGCCGCTGGGGTGGGACTAATCTCGGCGCTTGGGATTACAGCACAAGCGCCTGCCGGTGCTCAATACGCGGGCTCGGAAAGTTGCGTCGCCTGCCATGAGGAGCTGGCAAAGGCTTTCGGCCGGAATCCCCATCAGAGGTTGGAGACCAGCCGCTTGTGGCAGGGCAAGAGCTG
>Ga0315298_1000557_pt1 | contig 72371 bp, 73 predicted proteins | sample WHS_1_MG_FD_203077 | JGI IMG/M metagenome (GOLD analysis project Ga0315298, IMG submission 203077) | Extremophilic microbial mat communities from Washburn Hot Springs, YNP, Wyoming, USA - WHS_1_MG | ecosystem: Environmental > Aquatic > Thermal springs > Hot (42-90C) | place: USA: Wyoming... | reverse complement strand
CCTCCATCCGCCTCACGCAGAAAACCAATGACCTGCTCGTCTGTAAATCGCTTCTTCATGTCCAATCTCCTTCATGGTTGGGATTGGACTCTAATTTCACCTGCTACTCAAGATGGGGGGACGTCGCCGGATTTCCGGAACTGGCTCAATCTTGCAAGCCATGCCATAATTCACCATCTGACCAGGGGTGATAGAGACATGGATGAAAACAAGAGCAAGGCGCTCGCGGCGGCGCTTTCGCAGATCGAAAAGCAGTTCGGCAAGGGTTCCATCATGCGCCTCGGCGACAGCGAGGTGGCGCAGGACATCGAAGTGGTTTCCACGGGCTCTTTGGGGCTAGACATCGCCCTCGGCGTGGGCGGGTTGCCGAGAGGCCGGGTGGTCGAGATATTCGGCCCGGAATCCTCGGGAAAAACCACGCTCGCGCTGCAGGTGATCGCCGAAATGCAGAAGCTCGGCGGAACCGCAGCCTTCATCGACGCGGAGCATGCGCTCGATCCGCAATATGCGCAGAAGCTCGGCGTGGACGTGCCCAACATCCTGATTTCCCAGCCCGATACCGGGGAGCAGGCGCTCGAGATCGCGGACATGCTGGTGAGATCCGGCTCGGTCGACGTGGTGGTGGTCGACTCGGTTGCGGCATTGACTCCCAAGGCCGAGATCGAGGGCGAGATGGGCGACTCCCACATGGGCCTTCAGGCAAGGCTGATGTCGCAGGCGCTCAGAAAGCTCACCGCCAACATCAAGCGCACCAACACGCTGGTGATTTTCATCAACCAGATCAGGATGAAGATCGGGGTCATGTTCGGCAATCCGGAGACCACCACGGGCGGCAACGCCCTGAAATTCTACGCCTCCGTCAGGCTCGACATCAGAAGGACAGGCGCGATCAAGAAGGGCGAGGAAGTGGTCGGCAACGAGACCCGCGTGAAAGTCGTCAAGAACAAGGTCTCCCCCCCCTTCAAGCAGGCGGAATTCGACATCCTCTACGGCGAGGGCATCTCGCGGGAAGGGGAAATCATCGAACTCGGCGTGCAGCAGAAGCTGATCGAGAAATCCGGGGCATGGTACGCCTACAAGGGCGAGAAGATCGGCCAGGGCAAGGACAACGCACGGGAATTTTTGAAGGCGAATCCGGAAGTCGCGCACGAGATCGAGGCGAAGATCCGCGCCCATGTCGGCGCAGCCGCGATGCCTGCCGCAGCAGCGGATGAACCGGTCTGAGCTGAAGGAAAAGGCGCTGAGGCTGCTCGCCCGGCGCGAATACTCGAATTTCGAACTCAAATCCAGACTGAGGGAAGAAGAGGGGATCGACGAAGTTCTCGCCGAACTCGAAGCCGAGGGATGGCTCTCTGACAGACGTTATGTCGATCAGCTCGTCAATGCCAGACTGGGCCGCTACGGGCGGTCCCATGTCGTGCACGAACTGCGCGAAAAGGGCGTCTCCGAAGACCTGATTCACGGTGCGCTGCCGAGAATCATGGATGCCGAACAGGATGCCCTGAAATCGGTCTGGGAAAAGAAATTCGGAAAGATGCCGGGAGACCGCAAGGAACTCGGGAAACAGGTGCGCTTCCTTCAGGGAAGGGGGTTTTCGCTCGACGAGATACTCCGCCTGATCGGAAGTTTTGATACATGAAGAAGACGACATGAAAAGCAGCGAAATCCGCCAGAAATTCCTCGATTTTTTCGCCTCCAAGGGGCACACCGTGGTCGCCTCCAGCTCCCTGGTGCCGATTGAAGACCCGACATTGCTTTTCACCAATGCCGGGATGAACCAGTTCAAGGACGTTTTCCTCGGCTTCGACAAGCGGCCCTACACCCGCGCCGCCACTTCCCAGAAATGCGTTCGCGCGGGCGGCAAGCACAACGACCTCGAGAACGTGGGCTACACGGCAAGGCACCATACCTTCTTCGAAATGCTGGGCAACTTCAGCTTCGGCGACTATTTCAAGCGGGAAGCCATTTCCTATGCCTGGGAATTGCTGACCGAAGTCTACAGGCTCCCCTCCGAAAAATTGTGGATCACGGTGTATGCCGAGGACGACGAGGCTTACGATATCTGGACGCGCGAAATCGGGGTTCCTCCCGGGCGGGTGATCCGGATCGGCGACAACAAGGGGGGGCGCTACGCATCCGACAATTTCTGGATGATGGGCGACACCGGGCCCTGCGGCCCCTGCACCGAAATCTTCTTTGACCACGGCGAGCATGTCTGGGGCGGACCTCCCGGTTCTCCAGAGGAAGACGGAGACCGTTATATCGAAATATGGAACAACGTGTTCATGCAGTTCAACCGGGATGAGGCCGGGGTCATGCATCCGCTCCCCAAGCCTTCGGTGGACACCGGAATGGGGCTGGAGCGCATTTCCGCAGTATTGCAGAACGTCCATTCCAACTACGAAATCGACCTTTTCCAGGCATTGATCCGGGCCGCCGCTCGCGAGACGAATTGCGCCGATCTCGATTCCCCTTCGCTGAAAGTATTGGCCGATCACATCCGCGCCTGCTCCTTCCTGATTTCCGACGGGGTGATCCCCGGCAACGAGGGCCGCGGCTACGTGCTGCGCCGCATCATCCGGCGCGCCATACGCCACGGCTACAAGCTGGGCGCGCGAACTCCCTTCTTCCACAGGCTGGTTGCCGACCTGGTTCAGGAAATGGGACAGGCCTATCCGGAACTTGCAGCCAATCAGGTTCGGGTGACGGAAGTGTTGAAGCAGGAGGAGGAGCGCTTTTTCCAGACCATCGAGCACGGCATGGCGATCCTTGAAGCCGATCTTTCAGGAATGGAAAAGGGCAGGCTCTTCGACGGCGAAACCGCATTCAAACTCCACGACACTTTCGGCTTTCCGTTGGACCTCACCCAGGACGTATGCCGCGAGCATGACGTGACCGTCGATGTCGCGGGATTCGACTCCGCGATGGCGAGACAGAAAGCCCAGGCGAGAGCCGCGGGTAAATTCAAGATGGCGCAGGGGCTCGAATACGAAGGGCCTGAAACGCATTTTCACGGTTACGAGGCGCTGGAGCATCAGGGCAACATCCTCGCGTTGTACAAGGACGGCGTATCGGTGAACGAGCTCACCGAAGGCGAGCAGGGCGTGGTGGTGCTCGACGACACCCCTTTTTATGCCGAGTCCGGCGGGCAGGTCGGGGACAGGGGCGAATTGCGCAGCAGCCACGGCATTTTCGAAGTGGAAGACACCCAGAAAATCCAGGCGAGCGTTTTCGGCCATCACGGACTCGTCAAGACCGGAAAGCTCGCGGTCGGCAACAGCGTCAACGCCCGCGTGGACATGGCCGCGCGAGCTGCCACGGAGCGCAACCATTCCGTCACCCACCTGATGCACAAGGCGCTGCGCGAAGTGCTGGGGGCTCATGTGCAGCAGAAGGGCTCCTTGGTCGACCCGGACAAGACGCGCTTCGACTTCGTGCACAACGAGCCGATGACCGATAACCAGATCGGGCGCGTCGAGGAAATCGTGAATGCGGAAATTCTCGCCAATACGGAAACGAATGCGCGCGTGATGAAAATCGAGGATGCGCAAAAAACCGGGGCGATGATGCTTTTCGGCGAGAAATACGGGGACGAGGTCAGGGTGCTCGACATCGGTTCCTCACGCGAATTGTGCGGCGGAACCCATGTGAAGCGCACGGGGAATATCGGGCTTTTCAGGGTCGTCTCGGAATCCGGGGTCGCCGCAGGCGTGAGGCGGATCGAAGCGGTGACCGGAACCGTGGCGCTTGCCCGGGTCAGGGAACAGCAAATGCAGCTCGATGAGGTGGCGGCGCTTCTCAGGGTGCAGCCTGTTGATGCGGCTTCGCGCGTCGGGCAGATTCTTGAGCATGCCAAGACTCTGGAAAAGGAACTTGCCGCCCTGAAATCGAAGCTGGCAGCATCCCAGGGCGCAGACATGGTTTCCCGCGCCGTCGAGGTGGCTGGAATCAAGGTGCTTGCGCAATCGATGGAAAACGCGGATGTCGCGGTGCTCAGGGAAACGCTCGACAAGCTCAAGGACAGGCTCGGCTCTGCAGTGATCGTGCTGGGTTCGGCAAGCGAGGGCAAGGTTTCTCTCATTGCCGGGGTGACTTCCGATCTCACTTCGAAGATCAAGGCGGGGGAACTGGTGAATTTCGTGGCGCAGCAGGTCGGCGGAAAGGGCGGCGGGCGCCCCGACATGGCCCAGGCGGGCGGGACCGACCCTGAAAAGCTGCCCCAGTCGCTCGCCTCCGTCGAAGGCTGGGTAAAAGCCAAACTTTAGCCTATGCTGTTCGCCCAGGAAAGTGCTTCGGCATGGGCCACGGAAAGGTCGTGCAGGGTCAGATAGGGCAGGTTCGACAGGTCGATTTCCCCTATTGATTTCTCTTCGAGGTGTTTTGCAAGCAATAGCAGTTCGCCGAGTTCTCCTTCATTTTCGATCAGCGCGGCCTTGATGTCCTGGCTCAGGGCGAGGGACGCGACGATTTCCTGCAGCGGAATGGCAAGCAGCGCGTCCATCAGCGACATGATGCCGACCATGAACGCCTTCCCCGCAAAATTCGCATCCCGTTTTCCGGAAACCAGGTTTTCCATGGTTTTCCCCCGGGTTGCCGCGAGCTGGAGCAGCGGATTGGGAAAGGCCTTATCTTTCGCTGTCTGCGAGTAAATCAGGATCTGCAGCCAGCGCTTCAGGCTCTGCATGCCGAGCAGCGTGATGGCCGACCTGATCGAGGTGATCTCCGAATTCGCGCCGCGCGCGGCGGAATTGGCCAATTTGAGCAGGTGGTAGCTCAGGGTGGGACTCGCCTTGATCGCCTGCTCGATTTCGGGCGTGTCCGCATCTTCGGCAACGAGGGAAAACAGCCTCATGATCATGGCTTCCGAGTGCGAAAGCCGTTTCCCCCGGATGATGTGCGGTCTTGCGAAATAGTAGCCCTGGAACAGGTCGAATCCGAGCTTCTGATAGAGATCGAACTGCTCCTCGGTTTCGACCTTCTCGGCAAGCAGCCTGACGGGATGCTTCCTGAATTTTCCGATCAGCTCCGGAAGCCGCGCCTCATCCACCATGCTCGCATCGATTTTGACGATGTCTATCATGTCGATGATGGATTCGATGCTTTCCGTGAAGTCCGCCATATCGTCCAGTGCGAGTCGGTATCCCATCGATTTCAGAAATTTGCAGCGCTCGATTATTCCGGCGTCGATGGCCACGGTTTCCAGGATTTCGAAGATGACCCTGTCATTCGGCAGGGATTCGATGATTTCGCTCATGAGCAGCGGTGCGCTCAGATTGATGTAGCCGTCGTAGGGGCCGAGGGCAATTTCGCAGCCGATATCGCTGAAGGAATGGTTGATGACGGTGGCGGTGGCGGCGAGATCGTCCGAAAAATGGGCGCTGTTTCCCTGCCCCGACCTGAACAGGAGTTCGTAGCCGACCAGGGTGTGATTGTGATCGAGGACAGGCTGCCTGCCCAGGAAGAGCGGTTCATTCATTGGTTTGTGCGATGCTGTTCGACCATTTCAATGCCTCCGCTTGCGCCACGCTCACGTCGTGAAGCGAAACTTTGGGACATTCTGCAATGCAGGCTTCGATGCTTTCCACGTTCCCCTTTTCCAGGTCTTCTGCCAGATCCAGGAGTTTGCCGAGCTTTCCGGTTCTTTCGGTGAGCGCATCCTTCACTTCCTGGCTCACCGGAATGGAAGAGAGGACTTCGCCGATCGGCGCACCGAGCAGGGTGTCCATGAGCGACATGATTCCGGTCATGAAGGCGCTCTCTTCGAACTCCTTGTTGCCTATTTTAGGCGAAAGCAGCTCCATCAGCTTCCCGCGAGTTGCGGCGAGTTGAAGAATTGGGTTGGGAAAGGCACGTTCGTTGGATCCGCTCGAATAGAGCAGGATCTGCACCCATCGCTGCAGTTGGCGTCTGCCCAGGATGGCGATCGCCGCCTTGATGGAAGTGGGTTTTTGCCTCACGCCGCAGGCGACGGAATTGGTGAGCCGCAGCAGATTGAGGCTCAGATGCGGGTTTTCCTTGAGCGTGTCCGCTATTTCCTGCTCGTCTGCGTCGGAAGTCACCTGGCCGAGCAGTTTCATGAGCGTGAGTTCGGAATGGGAAAGCCGCTTTCCGGAGATGATTTGCGGCCTCGCAAAATAATAGCCCTGGAAAAGATCGAAGCCGAGCGCCTTGCAGTGCTCGAACTGTTCGATGCTGTCCACCTTTTCCGCGAGAAGCCTGACGGGCCATTTCTTGATTTTTTCGACAAGCTTTCCGAGCCTTCCGGGTTCGACCAGCAGGATGTCGATCTTGACGATGTCGACGAGTTCGAGAAAGGGATCCATCTCCGGCTCGTAATCCGTGAAATCGTCCAGGGCGAGCTCGAATCCCCTGGTTTTCAGAAACTTGCAGCGCTCGATGAGCGCCCTGTTGATTTTTACCGTCTCCAGAATTTCCATGATGATCTTTCCCTTCGGAAGGATCTCGATGACATCACTCATGAGCAGCGCTTCGCTCATGTTGAGAAATCCCTGGTAGGGGCCGAGTGCGGTTTCGATGCCGAGTTCGTTGAATGCGTGGTTGATCACCGTCGTGGTCGCAGTGAAGTCGTCGCTGATTTGGGCGTGGTTCGCTTCGCCCGACCTGAAAAGAAGTTCGAAGGCGACGAGGTTCTGATTCCGGTCGAGAATGGGCTGGCGACCGAGAAACAGGGGCTCGCTCAATGGAGACTCCCCGTGTAGCGGCCGATCCAGTCCTTCAGGATCTGCTTGTCCGTGTCCGCCGCTTTTTCGAAGTCCGGCCAGAGCCTGTTCAGCTCCCTTTCCAGGTTCCCGATTTGCCAGAAGGATTCGTTGACGAGGGTCTGGACATCCCGGATTTCGCCTGGGTCGTTCTCTATTCCGGAAGTGAGCCAGTCGAGCTCAAGGGGGTTGAATCCGGCATCGAACAAAGCATGCCTCAGTTCAAGAACCCGCTGGTTGGCCAGCTTGAATATGGGAGCATCCCGGGTCTCGCAGATTTCGTTCCATGCTTCGAAGGCTTGGGCAAGCTGGGCAAGCCGCTCCCCGATCTCGGCGATGTTTTGCTCCGATCCGGGTATTTCCTGAGCCGGCTTCAGAAGTTCGAGCGCATGGCCGATAAGGTTAGTATTCAGCCTGTGCATGTTGAGTTTGAGCACGATTTCGAGCCTGTGCGGGTCCGCGATCCCCCCTGTCACTTCCGCCACTCCCAGGATTTGTGCCAGTGGACTGATCCTCTGTCCGGAAATGCCGGCGGGATAGCCGCTCCCGTCGAGGTATTCGTGATGCTGAAGGACCGCGGAGCTGACGACGGGATGATATTCCGGAAATTCCTTCAGGATCAGGAAGGCGGTCATCGGATGGGCGTAAATATGTTTGCGCTCGTCCATGGTGAGGTCGGTTTTCTTGAGCAGTTCAGGGTCGATGTGGAGTTCACCCAGATCATGGAAAATCGCTGCCGCGGCAAGGTCAGCGAGATCGGCCTCGGACAGCCTGCATTTCGATCCGATGCAAAGCGAAACCAGCAAAATGCGCAGGCTGTGCTCCAGAATCTCCGGACGCATCTCGCGCGCCACGGTCAGCTTGAAGGCGAGCGCGTCGTTCAGCCCGATTCTCGAAATTGCCGACCAGATCTTTTTGATGTCGACGAGTTGGGTGATGATGAAAAATCTGGGTTCTTCTTCGAACAGCCTCTTCGTCCCGGCAACGATATCTTCCCGGGTCACGGCATTTTCCGCAGTCATGCACTGGTCGAGGGACAGCATCAGCTTGTGTCTGACAAGCCTGTCGTAGAAGGAACTGTCTATGCGCGATCCCTTGCCGGCGAGTTTGATCCCGTTCTTCGAATAGACGTCCCGGCTCGTGACGATGTTCCGGCTATCCCCGAGAGTAGTCACGCTTTTCAAATAGTGGGAATCGTTTTCCTCTTCCATTTGCGTTGTCATTGTCGTTAGAAGGGCAGAACAGCGTCCGGCTTGGCCCGAAGGATTACCCGTCTGAAATCCTCCTGAATGCGCCTCAAGGATCCATTGCTGTCAGCTTCGAATCTTAACACGATCACGGGCGTTGTGTTGGACGAGCGCGCAAGGCCGAAACCGTCTTCGTATTCGACGCGCAGGCCGTCGAGTTTGATGACCTCCAGGGGATTGTCGAAAACTGCGCCAGACTGCAGTTTTGCGATCAGATCGTAATTTTCCCCTTCGTTCAGCCTGATCTGGAGTTCCGGGGTGCTGACCGCATCGGGCAGGGAATGCAGCGCGGCATCGATGTCTTCCCGGCGGCTCAATATTTCCAGAAGCCTCGCTCCGGCGTAAAGGCCGTCGTCGAATCCGTACCAGCGTTCCTTGAAGAAGAGGTGTCCGCTCATTTCCCCGGCGAGCATTGCGCCGGTTTCTTTCATTTTGGATTTGATCAGGGAATGCCCGGTTTTCCACATGAGGGGCTTCCCGCCGTGTTCCCTGATCCATGGGGCGAGGTTCCGGGTGCATTTGACGTCATAAATGATTTCCGCGCCGGGGTTCCTGGAAAGCACGTCGGCTGCGAAAAGCATGAGCTGGCGGTCGGGAAAGATGACGCTGCCGTCTTTGGTGACGACGCCCAGCCGGTCTCCGTCGCCGTCGAATGCCAGCCCGATTTCGCTGTTTCCCGATTTCAGTTCGGCTATCAGGTCGTTCAGATTTTCGAGGTGGGACGGGTCGGGATGATGGTTGGGGAAAGTGCCGTCGACCTCGCAATAGAGTTCCGTCACTTCGCAGCCGAGCATCCTGTAGAGTTTCGGTGCATAGGCGCCGGGGGAGCCGTTGCCGCAGTCGACTGCGATTTTCAGGGGCCTTGCCAGATGGATGTCGCTTGCGATGCGATTCAGGTAGGCGTCCTCGATGTCCAATGTGCTGTATTTTCCGTTCCCGGTGATGAAGTCGCCCGTTTCGCAGCGCTTCAATAGCGCCTGTATGGTTTCCCCGGAGAGCGTCTCTCCAGCGATCACCATCTTCAATCCGTTGTATTCCGGCGGGTTGTGGGAGCCCGTCACCATGACCCCGGAGCCCGTACCCAGATGATGGGTCGCGAAATAGACCATGGGGGTTGCGACCAGCCCGATGTCGATCACGTCCACCCCGCTCCGGGCAATGCCTCTTGCGAGCGCATTGGAGAGCCTCTGCCCAGAAAGCCTGCCGTCGCGCCCGACGACGATGGTGCTCTGGCCTCGCGCTGCTGCTTCGGAACCCAATGCCTGCCCGATGCCTTCGACGATTTCAGGGGTGAGCGTTTTTCCGACAATCCCCCTGATATCGTATGCCTTGAAAATTTCCCTTGGAAAATGCGTCATGCCTGATCCTTTTCAAAAAAATCGAACAGCCTCGCTGGAAGCCATTCCAGGTCGCCGGGGAAGGGACCGGAGACGAAGCCCGCATGCCCGCCTTCTTCCGGATAGTCCAGTACGACATGCTCTGAAACATCGGTTTTTCCTGGCAATGCTTCCGCCGGGAGAAAGGGGTCGTTCCTGGCATTCAATATCAGGGTGGGAAGGGAAATGTTCGGAAGACCGCCCTTGCTGCTTGCCCTGCTCCAGTAATCGTCCGTATTGTCGAAACCGTGCATCGGCGCGGTATAGAGGCCGTCGAACTGCCTGAAATTCTGCGCGGCAAGCAGGTTTTTCCTGTCCACGATGTCGGGATATCTTGCCAGTTTTTCGAGAATCTTTTCCTTGAGCGTTCTCAGGAATTCCCGGGTATAGGTCCGGTTGAATCCGCGCCCGAGCGCCTCCCCCGAGGCTGCCAGATCGATCGGGGCCGAGATTGCGGCAGCCTTGTCGATCACTTCCCTTGCCTTATTGCCGGATTCCCCCAGCCATTTCAGCAGGGCGTTTCCGCCGAGAGAGATGCCCGCAGCATGGATTTTGCCTTCATCGAGCGAGCGCAATCTGCGCAATATCCAGTCTATTTCCTCAGAGTCCCCGGAATGATAGGCTCTCGGAAGCAGGTTGGCCTCCCCGCTGCATCCCCTGAAATGGACCACCACCCCTCTCCCTCCTCTGTTTTTCACGGCATGCATCAAAGAGAGCGAATAATGGCTTTTCGAACTGCCTTCGAGTCCGTGGAAAAGCACGAAAAGCGGGCCTTTTCCGTCCACCCAGTCGAGATCGATGAAATCCCCGTCCGGCGTATCCCAGCGCTCCCTCCTGTAGGCGATTTCCGGCTGCCTGATCATTTTTGCCGGATAGATCGTCTGCATGTGCCCGCCCTTGAGCCATGGCGGCGGCAAGTAACTCATCGGAGAATTTCCATGATTTTGGCATGGACGGCTTCCGGGGACAGTTTCATCATGCAGTCGAAATGACCCAATGGGCAGACTCTCTCGAAGCAGGGGCTGCACGGCAGTTCGATCTTCGCCATCACCGCCTTTTCCGAGAGGGGCGGGGTGAAGCCGGGGCTTGAAGAGCCGTAGATTGCCACCATGGGCTTATCCAGGGCGGCTGCGACATGCATCAGGCCGGAATCGTTGCTGACCACGAAAGCCGCCTGCGCAATGAGATCGATGGCGTCATCGAGTTCCGTCATGCCGCACAGGTTGAGGCAGGCGTCACCGCTCAAGGTTCTGATTTCTTCCCCGATATCGCGATCCTTCTTCGATCCGATCAGCCAGACGGCATATTCTTTCGAGAGCATCTTGGCGAGCGCAGCGAAATGTTCGCTTGGCCAGCGCTTGGCAGGGCCGTATTCCGCCCCTGGGCAGAATACGGCGACGGGTTTCTCGGGGGTGAACCCGAGCTTCTTCATAACAGCTTCTCTCTGGGCCGGACTCGATGAGAGGGAAGGATATTTGAGCGGACGGTGCAACGGATCGTTTTTCTTCTCGGCAAGCAAGGCGAAGCGCTCGACCATCAGGGGATAGCGCGATTTTTGCAGTATTCTGGCGTCGTTCAGGAGTCCCTTGCGCATTTCGCCGACATACCCCGTTCGGAGCGAAATGGAGGCGAAGAAAGGAACCAGGGCGGATTTCAACGAGTTGGGCAGGACGATGGCCTGGCTGTAATGCTTTTCCCGCAAGGCTGCGCCGAGTCTGTAGCGCCGGCCGATCTTGAGTTCGCCGTGTTTGAACGGGTTGGGGATGACGGAGTCGATTTCAGGCATCCTGGAGAGAAGCGGTGCGCACCAGGCGGGAGAGAGAACGTCCAGAACGAGATTCGCGTGGCGCTCCCTGAGGCGCTTGAAAAGGACCTGGGCCATGACCGCATCCCCCACCCAGGAAGGGGATACGATCAGGATTCTTTTCTGAGGCTCAGTGATGGCGGGCACTTCCCTTGTAAACATAGAGCGTGCCGCAATAAGGGCAGAGCGCCTCCCCCTTTTCTTCGATGGGCAGGAATACCCTGGGATGGGAATCCCACAGGGTCATCGAAGGCATGGGGCAATGCAAAGGAAGATCCTTTTCGGTCACTTCGATCAGGCGTTTTTTCGATTCGCTCATGTTGTTTCCCTCAAATGAAGGTCAGCCAGTCGGAATGGGCGTCGTTCTTGCCCGTGACGGTGTCGAAGAACATTTTCTGCAGCCTTGCGGTGACAGGGCCGCGGGCGCCGCTGCCTATTGTCCTGTTGTCGAGTTCCCTGATGGGCGTGACTTCAGCCGCAGTCCCGGTGAAGAACGCTTCGTCCGCAGTGTAGACCTCGTCGCGCGTGATGCGCTTCTCGATCACCGGAATGCCGATTTCGGTTGCGAACTGGATGAGCGTGTCGCGCGTGATGCCGTCAAGGGCGGAGGTGAGGTCGGGCGTATAGAGCTTGCCTTTTCTTACGATGAAGATGTTTTCCCCCGAGCCTTCCGTGACGAAGCCGTCGACGTCCAGCAGCAGCGCTTCGTCGTAGCCGTCCTGGGCTGCCTCGTTGTGCGCGAGGATGGAATTGGCATAGCTGCTCGTGGCTTTCGCCTTGCACATGGTGATATTGACATGATGGCGGGTGAAGGAGGAGGTTTTGACTCTTATCCCCTTCTCCAGGGCGTCTTTGCCGAGATAGGTGCCCCACGACCATGCTGCGATCGCCACATGAACGCTCAGGTTTTTCGCGGCAATGCCGAGCGCTTCCGATCCGTAGAATGCGATGGGGCGGATGTAACCGGAGGAGAGCTTGTTTTTGGACACGACGTCGATTTGCGCCTGGATCAGCGTATCGATATCGTACGGGATTTTCATCCCCAGGATATGCGCGGAGTTGAGAAAGCGCTCGGTGTGCTCCCTCAGCCTGAAAATGGCGGTTCCCTTGTCGGTCTGGTAGGCCCGCACGCCTTCGAAAACACCCATGCCGTAATGCAGCGTGTGGGTCAGGACATGGACGGTCGCATTGCGCCACTCCACCATTTTTCCGTCAAACCAGATCAGACCATCGCGGTCGGCCATCGACATGCAGTTCTCCAAAAATATCCAAAAGCCGATTTTATCCTATTTTTCCCCGACTTTCAGCCTGCCATCACAAGCCTGCAATGTTCCGGGTGCAGAATTTATCGAGTTTTTGAGAGAGAGGGATATCATGCCTGTCGTCGCCGAATTCATGCTGGGGTTTTGTTTACTGCTGATCGCAATATTGATCGAGGCGAAGCTTGCCGGCGGAAAAAGGAAGATTGCATTTCACGGACACCCCTCCTGTGGAGAAGCGCATTGCCGCACCTGCCTGAAGCTTTCCAAATTGTGGTTCACCCGTTACCCGGGCTGAAGATTCCGAAGCGTCAGCGGTTGTTCCAGGCTTTGTCCAAGACCGCTTGGGCGCGGTCGTGTTTCGTCTTGGCCTCGAAGTAGTCCTTTTTGGCGATACCGGTCTGATTCCGGTCGGTTTCGAGCTGCTTTTGCGCCTTGTCGAGATCCGCTTTGAGATGCTGTACTGTTTTTTCCTGCGAGGATTGCGTGGCTTTGGCATCCTCGTACCTGGATTTTGCGCTTTCCATGTTTTGCCTTGACGCCTCGAGTGCGGCCTGCAAGGTGGTGACATCCGCGGCCATGGCCTGCGAACAGAAGAGGGGTGCGAGAAGGGCTGCGATCCAGATTCTTGTCATGACTTTTTCTCCGGGTTTTTAGCGAGAACGCCGCCAAAAGGCGGCGTTCTCGTCAATCGGCATTATTGTTCAGTCACGTTCGCCGGAGAGCGCCATCAGGAGGCTCAACAGATTGACGAAGATGTTGTAGATGTCGAGATAGAGCGCGAGCGTCGCCATGATGTAATTGGTCTCGCCCCCGTGCACGATCCGGCTCACGTCGAACAGAATGTAGCCGGAGAAGATCAGCACTGCGATTGCTGAAATCGCAAGAGAGGCTGCCGGAACATGCAGGAAAATGTTGGCCAGGGACGCGATGATCAAAAGGATCAGGCCGACAAAAAGGAAATTTCCCATGAAGCCGAAATCGCGCCTGGTGACGGTCGCAAATGCAGCGAGACTCAGGAAAATGGCGCCGGTGCCGCCGGCAGCAATTCCGATCAATGCGGGTCCGTTTCTGAGATGCAGCGCGACCTGGAGAATGGGACCCAGGAACCAGCCGGCAACACCGGTGAAAATCAGCAGGAATAGAATGCCGAGGCTGCTGTTGCGGGTCGCGCCTACGGCGAACATCAGCCCGAACATCACTGCGAGCATCACCAGGGAACCGACCAGAGGGGATTGGGCGAGGAAGGCGAAATTGGTGCCCATCCCGACGAATGCGCCGATCACGGTGGGAATCATGGTGAGGCCGAGAAGCCCGTAGGTGTTGCGCAGCACCCTGTTCTGATCCAGGGCATAGGGCATGGCCGAATATTGCATTTGGGGTTGCATCTTTGCTCCTTGTGGAAAATCGTTCATGATACTAAGACTACATAAAGCAGCGGAAAGTTTCAACCTCGGGAGTGTTGCATGAAAGGTCTGTTCAGCCTGTTGCTTTTTTTGCCCCTGTTGGCGATGGCCCAGCAAATCGAGGTCATCACCCTCAAACACAGGCAGGCGAAGGACGTGATTCCCGTGATTCAGCCCCTCCTTGCGAAAGGAGAGGCCGTTTCGGGAACCGGCAATCAACTGATTCTGCGCACCCGGAATCCTCGCGAGATCAGGAAAGTCATCGAGCGTATCGACAGGGTGCAGAGAACCCTCAGGATCACGGTTTACCAGGGAGAAAACCCCGCGGATGAGTCTTCTGAAACCTACAGCACGGAATCTCCCGCATCCTACGTCCAGGTTCTGGAAGGCAGTCCCGCTTTCATCAGAACGGGGAAAGACATGCCTGAAAGTGAGATTTTTGTCGGGCCATTAGGGAGTGGTGTTGCCACGCAATACAGGGAGGTGACAAGGGGATTCTATGCCCTGGCGACCCTGAATGGCGATCGGGTCGTGGTCGATGTCAGCCCTGTTCTCGACAAACCGGACGATGGCGGCATCGACCTCGGGAAGCTTTCGACGAAAGTTTCGGGCAAGGTCGGAAAATGGATGGAACTCGGGGGCATCGAGCAGACCCTGGATTCCGGGAGCATCCACACCGGGGACGAGCAAAAAATCTGGATCAGGGTCGATTTGCCTTGAAGAATGGGGGAGCGTGAACCTGCAAAACCTGGCTTATGCCGTCGATCAGTCGATACACAATCTCGGCGCGGTATCGGTGACGGGCGGTGCGATCCTTGCGCTTCTGTCCGGTGCTGCGAGGCGAAAGCTCGCCTGGCTCGTGCTTTCGGGGTGGGGCGTGCAGGGGATGACCGGCGCGCTTTTCGGTGTCCTGAGCTATGCCTTCTACGGACACCTTCCCGACATCGCCGGAATTGCGGTCGATGCGCTCGTGATCAAGATGGCCTGCGCGGCTTCGGGGTTTTTCCTTGCAGCGTTTTATTTGCGGCAGGCGCGGACAGAAAGCACGAATTTTTGGCGGATTGAAGCCCTGCTCGCCATTGCTGCGCTCACCGCGGCGTCGTTCCTCAGGTGGTTTTCCTGAGGAACCGCTGATTTAATCCTGCGCGGGCGCGACAAGGCTTTACGGGCTGAGATTCACGAAGCAGGGTGCAGCCGAATGGTCATTCCATTCGCAAGCCGTGCGGCAAAGAAGATCGCCCGTAAAGTCCTGTCCCTTTAGGGTTGCGTGAAAATCGAGCGCTCGCTTTGTCGCGCTCCTTGGCATCGTAGACCAGCTACGACCTGCGTTGCGCTTCGCGCGATCATCTCGAATTTCCCAGCAACACGCTCCACGGGGGATTAAATCAGCGGTTCCCTGAAATTCTCGCTCAGCGCGCAGCGTTTTTCGAAGGCTTCCCGCGCTATTCTCACGTCTTCCAGAAAATAGGGCAGCTCGTTCAGGGTGAGCGCCTGCGGGCCATCGACCAGCGCTTTGGGAGGTGCGGGATGGAAATCGACGAGGATCATGTTGGCGCCCGCTACCACCCCCTGTGCCGTGGCATGCATGACATCCGGTATGCCTTCCGGTCCCTTCGCCCGGGTGCCCACGGAATGGGATGGATCGATGCAAACCGGCATCCTGGTCAGCCTTTTCACCACCGGCACATGGGAGAAGTCGACGAAATTCCGGTGCGGGTCGCCCATGTTGGTTTTCATCCCCCTCAGGCCGAATATCACCTTGCGGTTGCCTTCCGAGGCGAGGTATTCCGCCGCATTGAGCGATTCGTCGAGGGTGATGCCGAAGCCGCGCTTCAATAGGACGGGGAAGCGCTGCTGGCGTCCGACTATTTTCAGAAGCTCGAAATTCTGGGTGTTGCGCGTGCCGATCTGGAGCATCACGCCGGCAGGGCTTCCGGTCTTTTCCAGGGCTTCCAGGATCTCGTCCATGTGGGATTCGTGCGTGATTTCCATGGCGATCACCCTGATGCCGTATTTTCCCGCGAGATCGAAAACATAGGGCAGGCAGCTTTTTCCATGGCCCTGGAAGGAATAGGGGCTGGTTCTCGGCTTGTACGCCCCCATTCTGGTGCAGACCTGTCCGTTGTCGCGCAGCGCCCTCATCATCATTTCGACATGCTCGGGATTGTCCACTGCGCAAAGGCCGGCGAACACGTTCAGGTTGTCCTGTCCGAAGCGCACGCCGTTGTAGTCGAAATGGCTGGGCCTGTGGTCATCCTTGTGCCTACCCAGCACCCGGTATTCCTCGGAAACCCTGACCACGCTTTCCACGCAGGGCAGGCTTTTCATGTCTTCCACGTCGAGCGACTGGGTGTTGCCGATCAGATAGATTTCGGTCAGAACCTGTTCCGCGCCCTGCTCGGTATGGATGCGGGTGCTGATGTTGGGTAGGTTGGCGAGATGCCCGATGAGTTGCCTGAATTCCGGGCTTTCCGGTTTTGCGTCCTGAGTCAGTATGAGGATCATGATGGTTCAGTGGTCTGTAGTTTCGATCGACAGCCCCCTGGGCATGTCGGATGCGTCAGCGATTCTGGAAGGGTCGATTGCAAGCGACATGAGCCATGCGCGCAATTCGCCGGAATGGAGCGTATCTTCATCGCCCGCTCCGTGATGGATGACCAGCTTCGATTTGGGATCGGAAAGGTAGGAATCGATGCAGGGACGAATCTCCTTCAGCGAAAGGACGGCATCTCCCGATCGCGGCCAGTCCCAGAACGACTGCGGAATGTTGCAGGCGGCATGCAGCATCTTGCTTGCCATCATCAAAATCAGGAATGCAGTTAGCCTGTTCATTTCTTCTTGGCGCCTTTCGTCACGATGGGATCGGTCCAGCTTCCCGTGACATTGTATTCGTAGGCGGCAAGCCGGTCGAGCGGATCCTGCAATACCTTGCCCACGACCCAGGTGGCGACACCGACGACAGGCCCTCCCAGGAGCGAGCTTGCGACCGAGAAGCTTCCGCCGAGCTGCGGTCTTACAATGATTTTCAGATCCTGGGTTTCCTTGTCGAGATCGACTTGACCGCTCATGCCGACTTCTGCTGCGGGACCTTCTATCCTGAGGTCACTGGTGTAGGCGATACCGTCGGATATTTTCAGGCTGCTCGATATGGTCTCGAAAGCGAAGCCCTGGCTGAATATATCCCGGAAATCCAGCGTGATTCTGCGCGGGATTTCCTGAAGGCTCAATATGCCGAGCAGCTTGCCTATGCCGGGGTCGATCTTGTTGAATTGTCCGTGCTTCGCCTTCAACGCAATATTCCCGTTGAGGGTCGCATAATCGATGGACTGCGGGCTCCCTGCCCAGGAGAGCGACCCCTCCATGCTTCCCTTGCCGCGCATGATGTTGTCCGGGTAGCCGAAGCGAGTCAGGAATTTACCGATTCTGGAAACGTCGAGTTTGACGTTGATGTTCGTCCTGGGATGGATCGCCCATCCCTGCCACAACCCGTCTGCGGTCAGTGTGCTGTCCGGATTGCTGATGCGCAGCTTCTGTATTTTCCAGTCGTTGCCCTGCTGCAAGGCGATCAGCTCCAGATGTCCCATTGTCTTGTTTTTCATCACGAAGCTGTCAGCCGTGATGTCGAGGGCGGGAAGATTTCGGTTGGCGACTTTCGCCAGTGCGGCTTTCGACTCGATCGCTTCCTTTTCCGGCGGTGTGTACGGAATGACGAGTTTTTTGAGTTTCGCAATCAACTGCCCCTTTCCTTCGGGAAGCCACTGGATGGCCCCGTCGATGTCATCCCCGGAAATCGTCGCCTGCCAGTCGCCGTCGTTCTGCTTTGCCGATACGCCAAGCTTTCCGAAATGCTTTCCGAGAAAGGTGAAGGCATCGATGTCGAGATCCACACCTGCCAGCAAAAAGGGGCTTTTTCCTCCGCTGCTTTCGTCCAGAATGTCGCGCCATCTGTCCGCATCGAGCGATTTCAGCGAGCCGACAATCCATATTCCCGGTGTTTCGGGAAGCTCTTTGGGCAAACCTTCGTCGAAATAGATCGTGCCGCGGTCGATTCGGCTGAGGCCGTTTTCCGTTGCGCCGACGAACTGCGCGGCCATGATTTTCCCGTAGGAGAAGGTCGTGAGATTTCCATTGGGTACGAGCGATTTTTTCTCCAGGCGTGTCGGGGTGATATCGGCCGCATTCCTGGAAAAAGGGTAGGGGAGATCAGAAGAGAGGCCGTGCAAGTTGGATTCGATCAGGAAGTCGGTTTTTTTCTTGCTGGCTGAGATCGTTCCATGCCAGGCGGCACTGCCGTGGAAGTGGCGGGCGAAGCGATCCGCGATGTTGTCGGGGTTGATCCTTCCGGAAGCGATGATTTTCAGGCTGCCGTCCTGACCGGTCGAGACGTTGATGACAGCGGGGCCGCCGAGAATGACCGCGCTGGCGTTTTTCGTACTCAGAGTGGATTCGGAAAAATCCAGGCGCCCGTTGAGGTGCGCCATGTCGGGCATTCCGGGTCCGGTAACCGTGTCGTCCTGGAACTGATAGCTGCCCGACACCCTGGTGTCCTCGATCTTTTCGAGGGGAATGTCGAGCTTGATTTTCAGGTTGCCGTTTCCGGTCGAGCGCATTCCTTCCGTGAAGCCGTTGATGTATTGCTTTACCGGAGACTGGTCGATGACTTTCAGGAATTCGTCGGTCGGGCCGGAGGCATCCCCCTCAGCATGGAGAACGGCATTGCCGAGATCGGGAATGATGGCCTGACAGGAAGTGAGCCTGGCACCGAGGAGCGCCCCCTGATGCGCATTGATTTCCATTCTCGAGCCCTGGAACAGGATGTCGGCTGAAAGTGAAGTCATCTCGGGCCATTCCGGCGCATAGCGCAGCGTGGCATTTTTGACCTTGAACGCGGTCTTGAAGAGCCCGGTTTTGTCATTTGCAAAGGGGAAATTGTCGAGGTTTCCCTTGAGCCTCATCTTGACCTCACCGACTTCTCCCCCCAGGATCGCGTTCTTCACCCAGTTTCTCGCATCAGTGGCGACGGCAAGTGGCAGATAGCGCCAGACCTGGCTTGCATCGGCTCGGGTCAATCTTCCCGTGATGTCGGCATAATTGTTCGCGCTGGTATAGGAACCGAACGCATTTCCGGCGAGGCTATTATTGGAAAAGGAGAGGTTGTCGAAGGTTACGGTTTGACCCTGCTTGCCGTTCTGCCATTTCGCCTGTGCGATCAGTATGTCCAGGTTGACGGGAGTTTCGAAGATCTTGGGCAGAATGAATTCGGGATGGCGGGAATCGAGGCTGAAACTGCCGCCGTTTTCATCCCCGTCGACAAGGCCGCTGATCCCCTTGAATATATTCCCGGAAGCAGAAAAGCCGAGGTTTGAGAAGCGTCCCTTGACGCTGTAATGGGGGGGCAGTTGCCCGGCCTTTTTTCCGGCTGGAGACTGCCACGGAAACAGGAACGAGCCGTGTTCTTCTCCATTCCATTTGATCTGAAGATCGCGCAGTTCCCCGTGCGGGGCAAGCGATGCCAACGTCTCGCGAGCCTTGGAAGGTAGTGGGAAATATTCTGAAAGCCTTGAAAGCGTGTCGAATTCGAGAGAGTCGGCGCTGAGTTCTCCCTCTTCGGGGCTAAAGCCGTGCGCCGGGACGGAGCGCAGCAGGAAGTCTGTGGGGGGAATCGATTCTCCCGTATCGGTTTCGAGGGCGAGTTTCTGTGTCCGGATTTCATAACCGCCGTCCACGCTCTTCCAGCCAAGGCGTCCCCGCAATGTTCTCATGCCGATTTCAGGCAGGCTGTTTCCCAGTTTTGCCCTGACTTTGGAAAGCATCACGTCTGCGGTGAATGCTTCAGGCTTTTCCTGCGTGAAATCGAGCCAGACGCGCATGGCCCCTTTCCCGCCGAGAAGCTCCCTGGGAGAGGGGAGCCATTTTTCCAGGGTTGCGGTGTCGGCATAATCTATCCTGGCATACAGCTTGCCGCGCCAGGCTTTGGGCTCGCTCAGGGATTTGCCATAAAGATTTCCCCTGATGTCGATGGGGGAGGAAAGATCGGCAGGCGGTGTGGCGTGCAGGCCGAACAGGTGGTGCTGCCCGGAATTGACGAGTGCGAAATTGACCTGATTCAGCATCAGGGGGGGAGCCCCCATTTTTTCGTCTTCCCACAGGATGAAACCGTTCTTGATAAGCACCTCGCTCTGATGCAGCAGCCAGTCCGAAACGCCGGAATTTGCCGGCCCCTGGTTGATGGGGATGCTTGCGACATAAATCGTGCCGTTCTTGTCGCGCCTGATGCCGAGCCTGGGCTGATCGATTTCTATCGAGGCAAATCGCACTTCTCCGGTGAGAAAGGTCATCCATGACAGATTGTTCTCTATTTTATCCAGGGTCACGGCAGCCTGGCCGGACTTGTCGAAGATCCTGACATTGCGCAATATCAGATGGGGATGAATGCCTGTCCAATCTGCCTGGATGCTGCCGATGGCGATGCGTTCGCCGATGGCGGCTCCGACTGTTTGCTCGATATCGCTGCGGTAGGTTTCGATGTCCGGAAGCAGCCAGTAGCGCAGCGTCAGGATCACAGCTGCGATGACGAAGAATGCTGCGATCGAGGATGCGACGATCAGGCGGACCGTCCAGCGGTGCGTCAGAATCAGAAGCTTCAGCAATGGAAAAACCTGCTATGGGGACAGTCGTGAGTTGGATTCATAACAATTTGTTCGATGGGTGATCGCGACCATAAGTTCAACCCGCCAGCTTGAACCCCGTGCCGGGAAGCGGATACACTGGATTTTAGCCTTTTATTGGAACAATGGATATATGCCGGAAAATGCAGCAATTCTGACGAACGCCGAAAAACACAGCCGCTATGTTGCAAGGCTCGCGCCACAGTGGAAGCTTGCATGCATCATCGACAGGCCCTTTTGCAGGGAGGAAATGCAATCCTTCCTGGAAGCCGGGGGGGCTCGGGATGAAGCCGAACTCAATCGCATCCTCAGGGAGTTGAGAAAGAAAGTCATGCTGCGCCTCATCTGCCGGGATCTTTCGGGTCTTGCCGACATGGAGGAAGTTGTCGTTGCCATGTCGAGTCTTGCCGAAGTCTCGATCGGGCATGCCCTTGCCCTGCACGACCAATGGATGCGGGAGCAGTTCGGGGTGCCGATTGGCGAGATCAGCGGCACACCCCAGGTTCTGCATGTCGTAGCCATGGGTAAGCTCGGCGGGGGGGAACTCAATGTTTCCTCGGACATCGACCTTGTTTTCCTTTATCCCGAGGACGGGGAAACGTCGCGCGCCCTGAGTTGTCACGAATATTTCACGAGACTCGGCCGAAAGCTGATTTCAAGCCTCAACGATCTGACCCAGGACGGTTTCGTGTTCAGGGTCGACATGCGCCTGAGGCCTTATGGAGAAAGCGGCGCGCTGGTTTCGAGCTTTTCCATGCTGGAGGATTATTTTCTGACCCAGGGAAGGGAGTGGGAGCGCTATGCCTGGATCAAGGCCAGGGCGATTACGGGGGGGCGCATCGAGGATCTGATGAAAATCGTTCGCCCTTTCGTGTACAGGAAATACCTCGATTTCGGCGCTTTCGGTTCGATGCGCGAACTGCACGAGCAGATCAGGCAGCAGGTCAGAAAACGCGAGATGAGCGGCAACATCAAGCTGGGTCCGGGAGGCATCAGGGAAATCGAATTCATCGCGCAGGTCTTCCAGCTGATCAGGGGAGGACGCGACAGCGATCTCCAGGCTCGCCCCACCCTGAAAGTGCTCGACCTGCTGGCAGGAAAGCACATGCTTCCGGAAGAGGCCGTGAATGACCTGAAAAATGCCTATGTTTTCCTGCGCAATCTGGAGCACAGACTGCAATATCTGGATGATGCCCAGACGCAGGCGATTCCGGAAGATCCAGGCGATCAGGCTCTGGTTGCGCAGGCGATGAGGTTTTCCGATTACCCGGCTTTCCTGACTGCGCTGGATACCCACAGGATGCGGGTGCAGTTCCAGTTCGAGGAGATTTTCTCCGAGTCCGAACAGGAGTCCTATCAGATATGGGGAGCGGGCGAGCAAGAGGCAAGAGAGAAGCTCTCAGAGCTGGGCTACGATGCCCCTGAAGAGATGCTCGGGCTCCTGCAGGGAATGCGGGGAAGCAGCCGCTACAGGCATCTTCCCTCAGCCAGCCAGAAGCGCGTCGACGAACTGATTCCCCTGATGGTGAAAGCTGCTGCCATCCAGTCCAATCCGGACCAGACCCTGAGAAGGACACTCGATCTGCTGGAAGCGATCAGCAGCCGATCTTCCTACCTGTCCCTGCTCAAGGAATACCCGCATACGCTGGAGCAGGTTGCCGGATTGGCGAGCGCGAGCCCCTGGGCAAGCGATTATCTGCGCCAGCATCCCATTCTGCTCGATGAACTGCTCGACATCCGAACGCTCCACAGCCCGCTGGACTGGGAAGATTTGGTGAAAACGCTCGATTCCAAACTGGAGGAGGCCGAAGGGGATACCGAAGCGCAGATGGGGATATTGCGCGATGTCCATCATTCTGCGGTTTTCCAGTTGCTCGTGAAGGATCTCAACGGGCTGTTGAGGCTCGAGATACTGAGCGACCACCTGAGCCATCTGGCCGATCTGATCCTGGAGAAGGTGCTCGAGTCCTGCTGGAAGGGCTTGAAGGGGCGCCATCGGGAGCAGCATCAATTTGCCATCATCGGTTACGGCAAACTCGGCGGGAAAGAGCTCGGCTATGTTTCCGATCTTGACATCGTTTTTCTTTACGACGACGATCATCCGAATGCTCAGGAAACCTATGCCAGGCTTGCACAGCGCATCAATACCTGGCTCACCAGCAGCACGCAGTCGGGCGTGCTTTACGAAACCGATCTGAGGTTGAGGCCGAACGGCGCGAGCGGGCTTCTGGTGAGTTCCATAGCCGCTTTCAGGAGCTACCAGATGAGTGGAGCCTGGGTATGGGAGCATCAGGCATTGACCCGGGGGCGGCATGTCGCCGGGAGTGCGAAGGTGGGGTGCGAATTCGAAGAGATCAGGGTCGGGGTGCTGATGCAGGAGCGCAACATGCCGAGCCTGAAAAACGAAATCCTGTCCATGCGGCGGAAAATGCTCGAAGGGCATCCGAATCGCAGCGATCTTTTCGACATCAAGCACGATCCGGGCGGCATCGTCGACGTCGAATTCGCCGTGCAGTTCCTGGTGCTCGCCCATGCACATGACCACCCGGAACTCACCGGCAATGTCGGCAATATCGCGTTGCTCGGCATGCTGGGCGAAATCGGACTGATCCCGGCGGAGGTCGGTTCAAATGCGCAGGATGCCTACCGCGAATTCAGGCGAATCCAGCACAGGCTGAGGCTTGCCGGGGAAGCTTATGCGCGCATCGAAAGAAGCCAGGTCGGGAAGGAGATTGAGGCTGTTTTTCGACTTTGGGAAACGGTGTTCGGATGAGAACCATTGTTCCGGGAAGGGGGTAATCATGCGTTTGACGAAAATCAGCACGAGGACAGGAGACCAGGGGAAGACCGGGCTGGGCGATGGGACCAGGGTGGGCAAGGACGATTTGCGCATCGCCGTCATCGGGGATGTGGACGAGCTCAACAGTTCGATCGGGCTCGTTCTTGCGGAGAATTTACCCGATAGCCTGAAGGCGCCCCTTCTTGCTATCCAGCACGATCTCTTCGAGCTAGGGGCCGAGCTTTGCCTGCCGGGGCAGTCCAGAATCGGGGCAAATCATGTTTCGAGGATCGACGAAAATCTCGAAAAGATGAATGCCGGTCTTTCTCCGCTCAGGGAATTCATCCTTCCGGGTGGATCGAGGGCGGCAGCGCTTTGCCATTTGGCGAGGACGGTCTGCAGAAGGGCGGAGCGCTCGCTGGTTGCGTTGTCCAGAATAGAGCAGGTCGAACCCGAAAGCCTCAAATATCTCAATCGCCTTTCTGATTTCCTTTTTATTCTCGCCCGCAGGGTCAACAAGGAAAGCGGCAGCGGGGATGTGCTATGGAAGCCCGGGCCCTAGTATTCCTGGGAAAGATAGGATTTGAGTGCGATTGTCGATGCGATCGCGACAGGAACCAGGGCAAGCGCTCCGCAGATGATCATTTCCAGGCCTTTCCTGTTGCGGCTTAGATATTTTCCCAGGAAATCGGCCGGGACGGCGCATAGGAGCAGCAGGCTGGGGATGAGGGCGGTTTCCGCATAGGCGTGGCCGATCAGCATCAGGCTTGCCAGAATCGTCACGGCGACAGCCGTTCCGGCATGCCCCAGAGGAATGCGTGATTTGGGGAAATTGAAGGCGAGATGCCCGCCCAGAACCGCTGCAAGCACCCCGCCCAGTTGCCCGAGCAGGGTGCTGCCCGTGGTCGCGCTGACGATTGCATTGCCTGCGGCGACGAGGAAAAGGACAGGTCCGTTTCTTCCGTCCAGGGCGATCCAGAGCCCGAACCAGAGCAAGGCGGACACTGCGAACTGCAAGGCCGGAAATCCTGTCTTGAAGAGGGGGAGCAGGATCAGTGCGGCCCCTGCAATAGACAAGGCGCCCTGCAGGGCCATTCTGGTCTTGTGGGAGAACCCTTTCAGGTCGTCGAATGAAAAGACCAGGAAATTCACGGCGATCAAACAGGGAAGCCAACCTTGCGCCTCGATCGGGGGAAATGCAAAAGTCCCGTAGATCAGCGCATACCCGACCAGAAATCCCGCCCCTGTCGCAAGTGCGCTCAAGATGGGTTTGAAGCGGGCATCTCGCAGGAAAAAGCCGAACATCATTGCGGCAACGGTCGCCGCCAATGGCCAGAGGACCGTCTCCCGGGCCATCGAAAGGAGCATCGGGGCCATCAGAGATTCCCTTATTGCCGTTTGCCCTCGATGTTGAGCTGCACCTCAATGCTGTCCGAGATGCCGTTCGGCATGTAGCTCATGCCAAAGTCGCTGCGACGAATGGTGGTTTTCGCCACATAGCCCGAGCGGTATCCGCCCCAGGGGTCGGGCCCTGCGCCGACATGCCTCAGGCTGAACGTGACGGGTTTGGTCACGCCGTGCAGGGTCAGATTGCCGGTCAGCGTACCCTCGCTGGCGTTTTTCATCTTCACGCCGGTCGAGGTGAATGTCATTGTCGGAAACTGCTTGGCATTGAAGAAGTCCGGTCCCAGCAGATCCTTGTTGCGCTTGTCGAAATTGGTATCCAGGCTGTCTATGGGTACTTCCACCGAAACCTTGTCGGTTTCATGATGTGCGGCATCCACGGTGAAGGAGCCGGATATGGCGTCGAATCTTCCGGGAAATTCGCTTACGCCCATATGCCCTACCCAGAACTGGACCATGGAGTGCGTCGGGTCGATCTTGTAGGTACCGGCAGGGCTCGAATTCTGCACCTGGTAGGCATCGGCCAGGACAATGCCGCTCTGAAGTGCCAGTGCTGCGGCAAGCGTTACGATAGCTTTGTTCATGCTGCCTCCCTTACTTGATGGTCAAATGGGTGCCGTCGCAGAACGGCCTGTTTTTGGATTTTCCGCAGCGACATATCCCGGTCTTCTTGGCTTCCTTCAATTCGACCTGGTAGGGAGTGAAATCCGAGCCCTTGTGGGAGCCGTCGCAATAGGGGAGATTTTTGGATTTCCCGCAGGCGCAGAAATAATAGGTTCCGGCTGCGAGATCCAGGACGAAAGGTTCCTGTTTCATGTCGAACTCCTTTTGAGATGTGGAAAGGAGGTTGAATGTTAATACAGAAATAATTCTAGTGCAAACATTATTTCAAAATGTTTCCCTCAGCTTTTCCAGAGCCGACCGGATGGTTTCGAGTTCTTCAGCGTTCAGCTTGCCCAAACGCTTTTCGAGGTATGCGCCATGGGCGGGAAAGGCTTCCTTGAACACTTTTTCGCCCTCCGGCGTCAGCACGGCGAGGAAGCTGCGCCTGTTCTCGGGCGGTACGACGCGTTTCAGCAGGCCCTTGTTTTCCAGTCTGTCGAGCACCCCGGTGAGCGTTCCCTTGGTGATGAGCGTTTTTTCGGCCAGTTTGCATAGCGGCATGCCTGGCGTGTTGCCCAGGGTGCAGATGACATCGAACTGCGGAGGGGTGAGTCCGAGTTCGCGGATATGCGCTGCGGAATAGTGCGTGAAAGCCTGATAACAGCGGGCAAGTTCGCGTATGACAGGGAGGAAGCTGGGTTTCATGATGAGCACTTATGTTAGCGATATCGCTATTCTAGATCGTTTTTTCGACTTCGTCTCAAGATCTTCCAGTAAATTCCGACATTGAGAAGAAGGACGGCTGTGCCGAGGACTATTCTGGTGCTGTTTTCGAGTTGGCCGGGGTAAAGGATGGAGAGAATGTGGTGTTCGATGAAGCCCCCCTCGTAGGCTTCCATCCCTTCTTTCCGGATGAGCCATTTTTCGATGGGGGTGGCGGGGCAGGGGATGTTCGCATATTCGACAGCCATCGCCCAAAGCGCTGCAGGAACCTGTATCCACATCGCTTTCTCCCATTTCAGCGCCAGGATTGCACCGAACAGCGCAAAGATGACGAACAAAAAGTGGAGAATTACAACGAGATCGGCGAGAATCCTGTAGTTCATGGTTTGATTCTAGTCCAGACAGAGGGTTGCAATTGGTGAAGGATTTGAAATCCATCGGTCGTTTTCAGATCGAAAGGTTGTTGGGCGAGGGTACCCAGGGCAGGGTTTATCTTGCACAGGACCCCCGACTCGGAAGGCAGGTTGCAATCAAGGTGCTCGCAATCGATTCGGGTTTCGAGGGGTTGCTCGACGAAGCGAGGATCGTGGCCAAGCTCAGGCATCCCAATATCGTCACGCTTTACGATGCAGGGGAGCATGAGGGCGCGCCCTATCTGGTGTTCGAGTATGTGGAAGGCATGACTCTGGCCCAGAGAATCAAAAAAGGCGGCGCTTTGCCGACGATGGAAGCGATAGGCATTGCGCTCCAGATCCTGGATGGACTTTCCTGCGCGCACAGCCAGAAAATCATACACAGGGATATCAAGCCGGCCAATATCATGATCGATGGGGCCGGGGTACCCAGGATCATGGATTTCGGAATCGCACAAAGCATGGCTTCTCCCGATGCTGCCACCGAGCTTCTCGGTTCTCCGCTTTACATGGCGCCGGAATATGTTTCGAAAAAAAAGTCGAGCACGCAGTCCGATATTTTTTCGCTCGGCATGGTCCTTTACGTCATGCTGACCGGGCGACATCCCGTTGAAGGAAATAGCGTCGAGGAAATCCTGTGCAATATCGCAACCATTCCGGTTCCACCGCCATCGAAGGTGATGCAGACCTTGGACGAGAAACTGGACAGCATAATTTTGAAGACGCTTGCCATCAAACCGGAAGATCGTTACCCGGATGCCGAAAGCCTTGCTTCCGGATTGAGAGCCTACGGCGAGCCTGCACATGCGGAGGGGGACGGAAAGCAGAGTACCCTCGAATTCCTGCTCAGGAGGATGAGGCACAAGTCCGATTTTCCCGCTCTTTCTCAGGCGATCAGCGCTGTCAACAAGATTGCCGTGTCCGACAAGGAAAGCGTGTCGAATCTTTCGAACTTTATCCTGAGAGACTTTTCACTCACGAACAAGCTGATCAAGCTGGTCAATGCGGCAACCTACGGCCAGTTCGGAGGCACGATCAGCACGGTTTCGCGCGCTGTCGTCATCCTCGGTTTCAACACCGTCAGGAATGTTGCGGTCACCCTGATACTGTTCGAGCATCTGCAAAACAAGTCCCAGGCCCTCAAACTCAGGGACGAGATCATATCCACATTTTTCAGCGGCGTGCTGGCCAGGGAATTGGCGCCGAAAATCGGCATCAGGGATGCGGAGGAGGCCGCCATCTGCGCCATGTTTTACAATCTCGGGAAATTGCTTGCCACATTCTATTTCCCCGAGGAGGCGCTGGCGATAAGCAATCTGGCCGAGAAGATGGGCGAAGACGATGCCTCGGCCTCGGTCCTGGGTATTACCTATGAAGAACTCGGTATCGGAATTGCGCAGAACTGGCACTTTCCGCAAAGAATCGTATCCAGCATGCGAAAAATCGGCGACGAGAAGATCAGGAATCAGGATTCGGATTCCGGCAAGCTCCGGGTGCTGACCAATCTTTCCAACGAGTTGCGCCGCGTCGCGCAGTCCGGAAAGCACGAGGACAAGGGGCGTGAACTCCATGCGCTCGCTTCACGCTACCATGCTGCCCTGCCTGTTTCTGAGAAAATGCTCGGCAGGGCCATAGAAGAATCGATGAAGAAATTCATGGTCGAGATCAAGATCCTCGGAGTAAGCAGCAGGGACAGCATCTTCCTGAAGAATGTCAACCAGTGGTCCGGCGCCAGTTCCGAGGCGAAACCGATCGAAGATGAATTTCAGAAAACCATCAAGGTTGAAAACGCAGTCGATGCGGCCCCTGCAAGGCAGGATTCGGGGAGCATGCTGACAGCGGGCATTCAGGACATCACCAATGTGTTGCTTGAGGAATATGACCTCAACGACCTTTTGCGCATGGTGCTTGAAACGATATACCGCAGCATGAATTTCTCGAGAGTATTGCTCGCCATCAAGGACGTCAAACAGAATGTCATGGTGGGCAGGTTCGGTTTGGGGCAGGGCGTGGAGGAAATCGTGAGGCGGTTCAGGTTTCCGCTTTCAGGCCCCAGAGACGTATTTCACGTGGCTCTGGAGCAGGGGCTCGACATCTTCATTTCGGATATCGATGCCGAAAACATCAGGGAGCGGATCCCGACCTGGTATCGAACCAGCATCGATGCGAAATCGTTTATCCTGTTTCCCCTCATCGTCGACAAAAGGCTCATCGGCATGCTCTATGCCGACAGGGTGGAGTCCAATCTTTTGAAAATAGAGGAAAAGGAGCTTGCTCTCCTGAAAACGGTGCGCAATCAGGCCGTTCTCGCCATCAAGCAGAAGCTCTGATCATTTGGATTCGAACCGGATCACCTTCGCATCGATTGACGGCGGTTCCTGTTTCGAAGCGAGTGCATCGAGCGCTTTCGCGAAATCCCCCTGCAGCCTCTTCATGGTCTGGACAGCTTCCGGCGAATAGTAAACGGCTTCATAGGGCACTGCGTCGCTGAGTGCAGTTCTGCTCCCGGGCCTGAATCGACGCCATGATATTTCTATGGTCCTGCTCCCGGTGCCGTCGACGAAAATGAATTCTTCAGTGTCGAGAACGGCAAGGTACTGCATGCTTCTGATCGGAACGAAAACGGGGCCGGTATTTCTTGCCACCATGAGTCTGGCGAGATTGTAAAGATCCGCAGGCAGGGTGCGCTCTTCTCTGGAAAACGCTTCATCAGGCCTGTAAAAAATTTCTTCGCTCATGGAGGCTCCCTGCAAAATCGAAAATCTACTCTTCCCGCATGAGGATTGCCAGTGAAAGCCGGATTGCACAAGAAAGTGGGCTAAGGAAGCCCTGAACAAGTCCCGCGTGGCCGCGACGGTCGGCTTTGGGGGATGAGACTCGCGAAGCGAGACGCAGCGAATGGTCATTCCCTTCGCAAATCGAGCGACAAGGAGGATCGCCCGCAAAGCCCCGTCCCGAAAGGGTTGCGCGAAAATCGAGCGCTCGCTTTGTCGCGCTCCTGGGCATTGTAGGCCCGGCTACAACCTGGATCGTGCTCCGCGCGATCCTCTCGATTTTCCCAGCAACACGGCTCATGTGCGACTTGTTCAGGGCTTCCCTAGCTAGTCGGTGAATCGAAAACATCCCGTCGCGCTGATACCGGGCTGACGTAGGTTATAATCGGCAGTCTATGCCGCTCCCAACTTTATCAGACATCGAATCTGCCTTTTCCGAGGGCGGACTCCTGTCACGCGCGATCGAAGGCTTCAGATCCAGGAGCCAGCAAACTGAAATGGCAAAGACGGTTCTCGGTGCGATATCGAAGAACGGCCTGCTCGTCATCGAGGCGGGGACGGGTACGGGAAAGACATTCGCCTACCTCGTGCCAGCGCTCCTTTCTGGCGGGAAGATAATCGTTTCCACGGGAACCAAGACGCTCCAGGATCAACTCTATACTCGGGATATCGCTGCCATGTTGAGAGCCCTCGGAATCTCGGTCGAGACGGCTCTTCTCAAGGGACGCGCAAACTATATTTGCCATTACCATCTGGAGCGCACGGCGAGGGAAGGGAGGCTCTCCTCAAGAGAGGACGTCGCCTACCTCAGGCACATAGAGCGCTATTCGAGAAACACCCAAAGCGGAGATAGGGGCGGGCTTGTCGAAGTGCCCGAGGATGCGGCCATCTGGCCTTTCGTGACTTCCACCCGCGAGAATTGCCTGGGGTCGGAATGCCCGAATCACAAGGAATGCTTCGTGATGGAGGCAAGGCGTGCCGCCATGCAGGCCGATCTCGTCGTGGTCAATCACCATCTTTTCTTCGCCGACTTGATGCTGAAGGACGAAGGTGTGGCAGAGCTTCTCCCCGCTTGCAATACCGTGATTTTCGACGAAGCCCATCAGCTTCCCGAAGTGGCCAGCCTTTTTCTGGGCGAAACCGTGGGAACCAGCCAGATGATCGAGCTTGCGCGCGACACTAGGCTGGAGGCCGCGATTTCAGCGAAGGATTTTACGGCATTGCCCGACGCTGCCGCGAAACTCGAAAAAGGCGCGAAGGATCTCAGGCTATCCATCCTGGAAGCCGATTCCAGGCTTCCCATTTCCGCGCTGGACAAGGATTTTTTTTCCGCTCTGGAAGCCCTGATGGGAAACTTCGAAGCGCTTTCGAAGCTGCTCGAACTCCAGGCGGAGCGCAGCGAAGGCCTGAAGAACTGCAGGGACAGGGCGATCGAACTGCTGCGCAGGACGAAGAACTGGCGGGATGACGACTCAGGGGAGTTCATTCGCTGGGTGGAGGTTTACAGCCAGGCGATGCAACTCAATGCCACCCCCATGTCGATCGCCAAGCTCTTTTCCAGCCAGATCGAGACAAGGCCGATGTCGTGGATTTTTACCTCGGCGACCCTCGCCGTAGGCGGGGATTTTTCCCATTATCTGGAGCAGATGGGACTTGTCGATGCGAAAACGCTTTGCCTCGACAGCCCCTTCGATTATCCCAACCAGGCGTTGCTCTATGTGCCGGAGGCGATGCCCGAGCCCAATAGCCGCGAACACACCAAAGCCGTGGTCGATGCGGCGCTCCCCCTGATTGCGGCGAGCGGCGGACGCGCATTCCTGCTGTTCACCAGCCTGAAGGCGATGCGCCTTGCCCACGAATTGCTTAAAGAGGCATTCTCGGAGAAAAAGCTCGATTTTCCGCTCCTGCTGCAGGGAGAGGGGGCGAAGAATGCGATGCTCGAGCGGTTCAGGCAGTTGGGCAATGCCGTCCTTCTCGGTAGCCAGTCTTTCTGGGAGGGGGTCGACGTGAGGGGGGAGGCATTGTCGCTGGTCGTGATCGACAAGCTTCCCTTCGCCCCTCCCGACGATCCGGTGCTTTCCGCCAGAATACAGAAGATCAACAGGGACGGCGGGAATGCCTTCATGGAATTCCAGCTTCCCCATGCGGTATTGACCCTGAAGCAGGGGGCGGGCAGGTTGATTCGCAGCGAGACGGATAGGGGAGTGCTCATGATCTGCGATCCGAGGATCGTCTCGAAATCCTACGGCAAACGGATTTGGCGCAGCCTGCCTCCGATGAAAAGGACCAGGAAGCAGGCTGAAGCACTGGTTTTTTTCAGGGGTGAGTCATAAGTCGCGGCAAGATTGTAAAAATGCTTGCAATCTTGCCGGCAATGTCCCCATAATTGTTCCGGATAGAATAATTCAAGAAAGAATAGCCTGGTTTGACAGATTTCCATGTCACCAAGGGGGGGCGTATGAAGCGGTCTTTTTTTCTGAAAATAGGGTTCCCCGCCCTGTTGCTTCTCTTTTCGAACCCCACCCTGGCCGTTCCCCAGAAATCGCATGATTTTGTCGTAACCGGGGTGGTGCTCAATTCAGGGGATGCGAAACTGCTTGAGCGATTTGCCCGCGTCCTGACCGAAAAGACAGGCTACCCGTTGCATGTCGTTTATGCGTCGAGCTATAGCGAACTTTCGAACATCCTCAGGGATCATCCGGATTCGGTGGGCTGGACTTGTGAGGCGCCCTTCCTGGAGGATCACAAGGCTTACGGGCAGCAGCTTGTCGCGGTCCCCCTTTTTAACGGGAAACCGCTTTTGCACAGCCTCGTCATGACCCAAAAGGGGCGCAAGGAAAAACACCTGGCAGATTTCGGTGGAGAGGTATTTGCCTACTCCGACATCCGCTCGAACACGGGTTATGTCTCTCCCGCCTATGCGCTCCAACAGGAGCATCTGGACATTTCCAGGCATTTCCGGCTGCTCATCGATACGGGGTCGCACGAGCGCAGCATAGAAGCGCTGTTGAGCGGTCTCGCGGATGTCGCGGTCGTGGACGAATATGTCTGGATCCAGTATGCAAAAGCCCATCCCGATGCGGTCGGCAAACTGCAGATTCTGGAACGCATGGGCCCCTATCCCTTTTCTCCGATCGTTGCCGGAACCGGGGTCGATCCCGCTACCATGAAGCGGCTTGAAAATGCGCTGACCGGAATGAAAGCGGACGGCAGGGGTAAGGCTTTGCTCGGCAGCCTCGGGCTGGACGGTTTCGTTCTGGAGCCAGTCAAATTCTATGCGCCGCTGGAGAAGATGCTGAATGCGATCTACCCTTCCGGCAATTATGATTCCGAGCCCGCCGGCAAATGAAAAAATGGCTGCATCAGTCTTTTTTCCGCCAGGTCAGTCTGCTCCTGCTGGCATTCTCGGTGTTGTCGATTTCCGGCTATGCCTATCAGAATTACAATGAATTGAAGAATCAATGGCGCAGCGCGATCAATATTCAAATATCGCATCTCACAGGACTTGCGGCATTGATGGTGGCGAACGATTTGCGCTATGAAAAATACTTCGACCTTTGGGACAAACTCAGGAAAATACAGAATCAAACCCCCAAAGGGGAGGAGGGGGCGCTTTTTCTGATCGCCGAGATTGTGGTTCTGGACAATTCCGGAAATGTCGTCGGTTCCAGCGATCCTGTCAGGCATCCCCTGATGCGGCGATACAGCGGCCAACTCCCGCAGTCTTCCGATGAAATGCAGATTGCGGGTGACGGGACGGACTCGGTCAGGACAATTGCACCCATATTGTTCGGCGGGGAAAGAATAGGCAGTCTCGTCATGGCATTCGATATCACGCCGTTCAGCAGCTTCCTTCACCAGCATTTGCGTGATTTCGCCGTTTATTTGATCCTGATGGCGGTTGCGACTGCGCTTTTCGGACTGGCGCTGGCGCGCTGGATCACCCGTCCGCTGGGGAACGTTTGCGCTATCCTGCCGATGCTGGGAAGCGGCCAGGCCATGATTCCTTCACTGAGCTTGCGGCAGGACGAATACGGACTGCTCGGCAGGGCCATCGAATTTGCCGACAGGCGTCTTCACGAGAGCGATGCACAAATCAGGATGCACCGGGATCATCTCGAAGAGATGGTGAAACAGCGTACTCAGGCACTGGAAGCCGCAAACAGGGAGCTCGAAGCGTTCAGTTATTCAGTATCCCACGATTTGCGCGCCCCCCTGAGGGCGATAGACGGATTCAGTCTGGCGCTCGTCGAGGATTATGGCGATAAACTGGACGATGCCGCGAAAGGATACCTTCAGCGGGTCAGGGGCGGTGCTCAGAAAATGGGGGGATTGATCGACGACATGCTGCAATTGTCGCGCGTGACGCGCGCCGAGCTGCATTATGCGGTGGTCGATCTGAGCGCGATGGCGGAACAGATTGTTCTCGGTCTCGGAACGCAGGATCCGCGTCGCGAAGTTCAGGTCTCCATAGCGCCGGGACTTGTTGTTTCGGGGGATGCGGGTCTGCTGGGTATCATGTTGCAGAATCTGTTGGGAAATACCTGGAAATTCACCAAGGGAAAGCGCGAGGCGCGCATCGAATTCGACAGCCGTATGGAGCATGGCGAGCGGATTTTCTTCATCAGGGACAACGGCGCAGGCTTCGACATGCGCTATGTGTCCAAGTTGTTCGGCGCTTTCCAGCGCCTGCATACCGAAGACGAATTTCCGGGAACGGGAATCGGGCTCGCAACCGTCCAAAGGATAATCAATCGCCATGGCGGGCGAGTTTGGGCGGAGGGCGAAGTTGGGGTAGGTGCGTGTTTTTATTTCGTTTTAAAATGAACAATCAGTTTAAAATGATTGTCTGAAAACGAATAACATAATGAGCAGGGGGTGGGTATGGGGAGCAAGGTTATTCTGCTGGTGGAGGACAATCCAGACGATCGTATCCTGACCGTCAGGGCGCTCAAGCAGCACAACATCGCCAACGTGATCGATGAAGTCAGGGACGGGCAGGAGGCGCTCGATTATCTTTTTGGGGAGGGGCAATACGCGGGACGCGATGTTGCCGTCCAGCCGCAGTTCGTCCTGCTCGATCTCAAGCTGCCCAGGGTGGACGGTCTCGAAGTGCTTCAGAGAATGCGGGCTGATCCGCGCACCAGGCGCATTCCCGTAGTGGTGCTGACTTCCTCAAGCGAGCAGCAGGACATCGTTTCAAGCTACGATCTGGGGGCGAACAGCTATGTACGCAAGCCTGTCGACTTCAACGAGTTTCTCGATGCCGCAAAACAGCTCGGTCTTTATTGGCTGGTGCTCAACGAGGTTCCAGGTGAGTGAATTGCGCGTTCTCCTCGTCGAGGATTCAGAAGACGACATGCTGCTGGTGGTGCGCGAACTGAGGCGCGGCGGTTTTGACGTCGCGTGCGAAAGGGTCTGCAACGAAGAGGATTTAAGTCTGGCTTTGCGTCGGCAGGACTGGGATGTGGTCATTGCCGACCACAACATGCCTGGCTTCGACTCGCTGGAAGCGCTCAAAATCGTCAAAGGCCATACTGTGGATATCCCGATCATCATTGTCTCGGGCAGCATAGGCGAGGATATTGCAGTGGCTGCTATGAAATCCGGCGCCAACGATTACATCATGAAGGGGAATATGGCGCGCCTCGTTCCTGCAGTCGAACGCGAGCTTCGAGAGGCAGCTAACAGGCGGGCGCACCGCCGCGCCGAGGCAACCATCCGGCACATGATTTTTCACGATGCGCTGACCGGACTTGTCAATCGCTATGAGTTCGAGGAGCGTCTCAGACAGGCGCGTCAAGTAGCCGAAGCGGATGAGCAGAATCAGGCGCTGCTGTATCTCGACCTCGACCAGTTCAAGCTGATCAACGATACCTGCGGCCATGCTGCGGGAGACGAACTGCTGAAACAGGTCGCCATCCTGTTGAGTGCCCAGATTCGCGACAGCGATACTTTGGCAAGGCTCGGAGGGGACGAGTTCGGCTTGTTGCTCTGCAATTGCAGTATCCAGGATGCTGAAGAAATTGCGTGGAAAGCGCTCAAGGCGATCAACGGGTTCCGCTTTTTGTGGGAAGAAAAGAGCTTCACGATGGGCGGCAGCATCGGCCTGGTTCCAATCACGGCAGGGATGGATAATCCCGCAGATGTACTGCGTGCTGCCGACATGGCCTGCTATGCGGCCAAGGAACGGGGACGCAACAGGGTTTATGTGTTCAGGGCGGACGATGCCGATCTGGCCCGTCGTCACGGCGAGATGGAATGGGCAATGCGCCTGCGTCAGTCGCTCGACGAAGATCGCTTTCTGCTATACAGACAGGTCATCGGGCCTGTACGATCTGCCTGCAAGATGCGACGCGAGGAACTGCTGCTGCGCATGCTCGATGAAAATGGCAGGATTGTCTCTCCCGGGGCATTCATCCCGGCTGCGGAGCGCTTCAACATGATGGTGCTTTTGGACAAATGGGTGGTGAAAAATGCTGTACGCCACGTATCGCGTTCATCAAATGGAGCTGTTCATTTCATCAATCTTTCCGGCGCGTCCCTGAGCGATGACAGGTTTTACCAGTTCATCAGCGATACGATCGGGGCCGAGGGCATTTCGCCTGAAACGCTGTGTTTCGAGATCACCGAAACGGTCGCAATTTGCAATCTGAGCCGCGCCGTCGGCTTTATCCGCAAAATTCGCGACATCGGATGTCATTTCGCCCTGGACGATTTTGGTACCGGAATGAGTTCCTTTTCCTACCTCAAAGCCATTCCCGTCGATTATCTGAAGATAGACGGCAGCTTCGTCAGGGATATCGCGAAAGATGCAATGAACTGTGCCATAGTGGAAGCCATCAACCGGGTCGGCCAGGTGGCCGGTCTGCAAACCATTGCCGAATTTGTCGAGTCGCAGGAAACGCTGGATATGCTGCACCAGGTTGGAGTCGATTATGCGCAAGGCTATCATATCCATCGCCCGGAACCCATCGCATGAAAGGAACAGGAATGAAAAAATGGCTGCTCGTACTAACAATGCTTTTCTCGCAGGTTGCATTGGGGAAATGGGAAGCCTATGTTCCGGCGCGACTTGCAGATGGAGTGGCCATTGCGTCACACGCAGGACACGGCGGATTCGTGGTATTCAAACAGGACTATGCCTTCAGTTCGAAAGTGGTTTATACGGGAGATATCCGTCCCACTTCGGTTGCCGGGAGTCAGGTGCTGAGCGGGTTTTTTGGAGTGGACCGCGATTATCCCGTCCAGGATATGAAATACGGAAACGAAGTGAAGGTAACCGAGGACGGCAGGGATTACTGGATGCCGGTTTCCTTTGATGTCCTCACCGACATGCAGAAGAAACTCAAGCAAGGGGAAGCTTTTACCGCCTATGTCAGGCTGCTCGGCGAATCCGGGAACAGGTGGATTTTCCTCCTGGACGGGTTCAGTAGCGCTTCTCGAAAGCCCTGAATTCGGCTTCGAGCTGCCACTCAAGCTTTGCCTTGCGGTTGGATTCCAGATAATCCTGACAAAAGTCCGATAACAGTCGCCCTGCCCGCACGTCCCTCGCGCATTGCCTGACCGGGACGAATTTCGCTGCATTCACCCAAAGGCTTTTTCCCGGAACGAAGGCATATTCGAGGCTGTTGCGTGCGATATTTCTGAGTTCGGGGTAGCCGAGATGGTCCTCCAACGAAGCTTTCAGGTATTCCATCGAAATTTCGCTTCTCAGGACCCCCGCATCGCAGCCTGAGAGCGCAACCGGCACCCCGTATTTCAGGTAGGTCGTCACGGGGTTCGCATATTCTCCCAGCACGGTGTCGATCCTCCCAGGGCAGATATCGACCAGCACTTTCTGTTGGGCGAGCTTTTGCAAAAGCCCCTGGGGTTCGTGCAGAATGTCCGAGCCCTGTCCGATTCGTTCGGCATGCCCCAGCATGACGGCTTCGCTGATATGGAAGGACAAGTCTTCAGGCGGCGCAAGCTCGAGACTGAGTTCGCCCGCATTCACGGCGACATGGGTTTTCGGGTAGACGGATTTCAGGAAATCGAGCATCTGCATGTGCAGGCTGAAGTCCGGCATCGATTCGTCCTCGGCCCCCGAAAGCAAAATGCCCGAAAACCCGGAGTCCGGACGCGAGGCCAATTCGAGGCCTGTTGCCATCTGCGCGAAAACTTCCCCGGGCAGCGTGTTCCTGGACACATTGTAGAGATAGCGGATGGATACGCTGCAGCCCGGATCGGCTTCAATCGTGCCGCATTTGAGACGTTGGTTCTTCTCCGCCTCGGCAAGTTTCATTTCCTTCAGCGATGCCGCCGCTATTTTGGAGAGCCCGTTGTTTTTGAGGTTCTCCAGAGTATTGTGCAGGTTGCCGTCCCAACCCAGCCGTTTGCCCAGCGCCAGGGCGGCTTTGCCGCCAGGAGCGAGCGCAACTTCCAGGTAAATCACATGCTCTTTTGCCGCGCGCGAAAGCATTTCTGCTAGCATGGCCCCCGTCATGCCTTGTGTGGCCTGCTCGAATTTTCCGAAGCTTGAGAAGAAATGATCCGGGTTTTTTCCTTCGAAACCTCGCATCGACCAGGCACCCAGCGTTTTCCGGTAGAGCGCTGGGTCGGAAAGCACTGCCCTGGCTGAAAGTTTGCCCTCTGTGCAAGGGGGCATGGAAAGGCTCATGTCTTCTTCCATGCACAGGCCTTTCTTGGCCGCCCAGGCTATCATCGATTCCGCATAAACCGATCCCGGCATTTCCGCATCGAGTTCCCCTCCCTTGGGCATGGCGAGCAGGAAGGCGAATTTTTCTTCCGGGCCTGCAGATTCGAAATAATGCGCGATCTTCGACTGGGGAGGGAGATGTTTTGCCGATGCGGTCGAAGCAAGACAGGCAAGCAGCAACAGGATGAAAGTCTTCATGCCAGTTCTCCCCAAAGATCGTGTTCGTCCGAATCGGTGATCCGTACGGTTGCGAATTCGCCTGCTTTCGGATCTGAAGCATCCGGTATATAAACCAGGCCGTCTATTTCGGGCGCATCATACATGCTCCTGCCCACAGCGCCCTCTTCGTCGACCGATTCGACCAGAACCTGCAGGGTTCTGCCGATTTTCGATTGCAGCTTTTTTTCGCTGATGGCTGATTGAGCCGCCATCAGGCGCTCAACGCGCTCGATCTTGACTTCTTCCGGAACAGGATCCGGCAGGGAATTCGCCGTGGCGCCTTCCACAGGGGAATAGGGAAAGCATCCCACTCGATCGAGTTCGGCTTCTTTCAGGAAGTCGAGAAGCTCCTCGAATTCGGCTTCCGTTTCCCCGGGGAAGCCCGCGATGAAGGTGCTGCGGATGGCGATATCGGGGCGGATTTTTCGCCACGCCCGGATGCGTTCGAGGTTGTTTTCGCTGTTCCCGGGACGCTTCATGAGCTTCAGTATCCTGGAACTCGCATGCTGCAGCGGCATGTCGAGATAGGGCAGGATTTTGCCTTCCGCCATCAACGGAATCACTTCGTCGACATGCGGGTAGGGATAGACGTAATGCAGCCTGACCCAGACGCCGAGGCTGCCCAGTTCCCTGGCAAGCTCCGTCATTCTGGTTTTGACCGGGCGGCCTTCGAAAAAGCCGGTCCTGTACTTGATATCGACCCCGTATGCGCTGGTATCCTGGGAGATGACCAGCAGCTCCTTTACTCCGGCTTTGACCAGCGCTTCCGCTTCCTTCATCACTTCCCCTATGGGTCGGCTGACGAGGTCCCCCCTGAGGCTCGGGATGATGCAGAAGGTGCAGCGGTGGTTGCAGCCTTCCGAAATCTTGAGATAGGCATAATGCCTCGGGGTGAGCCTGATGCCCTGGGGCGGGACGAGATCGACGAAAGGGTCGTGCGGTTTGGGCAGGTATTGATGGACCGCCTGCATGACTTCTTCGAGGGCATGGGGGCCGGTGACGGCAAGCACTGACGGGTGCGCTTCCTTCACCATGTCGCCTCTCGCGCCGAGGCAGCCGGTGACGATTACCTTCCCATTCTCGTTCAAAGCTTCGCCGATCGCTTCCAGCGATTCTTCCACTGCGCTGTCGATGAAGCCGCAGGTGTTGACGACGATCATGTCGGAGCCCTGATAGTCGGGCGAGATGGCATAGCCTTCCGACCTCAGTCGGGAGAGGATATGTTCGGAATCGACAAGCGCCTTGGGGCAGCCGAGGGAAACGAAGCCTATTTTGGGAGCGGACATGTGAGCCGGATCAATTCAACACGATGCAGATCATATCATTATTATTCGGCCAGCAGTCCGGCAACCAGAATCGAGCCTATGCCGAGGGAGATCAGCACAACCTGCTGGACTGTGGCGCGAATTTCGGTGCGCTTGTGCAGTCCCGGGATCAGGTCGGCCACCGAAACATAGATCATGGAGGATGCGGCGAGCGCAAGCAGGGAAGGAATCAGGCCCTGCATGGACTGCAGCACGGCATAGGCGAGCACCCCGCCCGCGAGGGTTGCGCCGCTGGACGTCAGGTTGAACAGGATGGCCTGTCTTTTCGAATAGCCCGAATGCAGCAGGATCATGAAGTCTCCGACTTCCTGGGGAATTTCGTGGGCGATGATGGCGATCGCGGTGACGATGCCGAGATGGATGTCGCTCAGGAAGGCTGCGGCTATCAGGATGCCGTCGACGAAATTGTGGAAGGTGTTCCCGATCATGATCATGAGACCGCTTCTGCCGTGATCGTGGGACTCGTGCGCTTCGCAGTCTTCGGCATGGCAATGGCGCCACAACACGAGTTTTTCCAGGATGAAGAACAGCAGGATCCCGAACAGGATGGTTGCCGTCATCACTCCCGGATTTTTCGTCAGCCTGAAGGCTTCCGGCAGGATTTCGAGGAAGGCTGCGCCCAGCAGCGCGCCAACCGCATAGCTGACGAGCATCGGCACCCAGGATGCGCGCAGGCTGAGGGCGAAGGATCCGGCAAGCGCCAGGCTGGCAAGGCCGCCCACGGTGCTCGTCGTCACGATCCAGGAAAGAACTGACATGGACAACATTCTGTTTTACGGGAAATTTTCAATTATAACCGATGCGTCACGCTTCTTCGAGCCAGATAAACGATCCCATCCGCCCGGTATTCCCGTCACGCCGGTAGGAAAAGAAGCGGGAAGATTCATTGTGGGTGCAGAAATTGCCTCCGTGGACGTTGTGGATGCCGAGTCTTCCGAGCTTCATTTTTGCAATGGCATAAATGTCGGCATGCCATTTGCCGTTATTCCCGCGTCTGAAAGCCTGGCTCTCGCCAGGGAAGGCATCCAGCACTTCCTCGCCGACCTCGAAGGCATCCTGCCCTATTGCGGGGCCGAGGTAGGCGCAGGAAGCATCCCGCATCGCTTTCACGGTCTCTTCGACGATGCCGGAAGCGAGTCCCCGCCAGCCGGCATGAAGGGCTCCGACGCCGCCCCGCCCGGCGAGAAGGATGGGGAGGCAGTCGGCGGTCAGGATGGCGCAGACGATATCGGGTTTTCGGGTGAATGCGGCGTCCGCATCGAACGTAGCCGGATTATCCAGGTCGACGACGGTGTTGCCGTGTACCTGGTTGAGCCATTTGGGTTCGTCGGGCAGAAATTCTCGGATTCTTTTCCGGTTTTCCCCGACATGGACCGGGTCGTCTCCGACATGGCTGCCAAGATTGAGGCTGGCATAGGGGGGGAGGCTTGCCCCACCTTCTCTCGTCGTGATCAGGGCTTTGACGTTTGCCGGAGCAGGCCAATCCGGGACGATGAAATTCATTTCAGCTCTTCCAGAAGGCGGGCGAGATCTTCGGGGAGATCGGATTCGAAGGTCATCAGTTCGCCATTTTCAGGATGGACAAAAGACAGGCGCCTTGCATGCAGTGCCTGCCTGGGAAAGGTCGACAGGAGTGCCGAATTTTCAGAGGGAAGCGCTTTCTTTCCGTAGACCGGGTCGCCTACGAGGGGATGGCCGATATGCTGCATATGGACCCTGATCTGGTGTGTCCTGCCGCTTTCGAGCGAGCATTCGAGCAGGGTGCATCCGGTAAAGCTCTCGATCACGCTGTAATGCGTCCTGGCGGATTTCCCGCTTCCCACGACTGCCATTTTGGTGCGATGGGTGGGATGGCGGCCTACCGGCGCATCGACCGTTCCATCGTGCTTTACGATGCCGTGTACCAGTGCGACATACTGTCGCTTCACGGTTCTTTCCTGAAGCTGCCGCACCAGGCTGGTCTGCGAGGGGAGTGTTTTCGCCACGACCAGCAGCCCGCTCGTTTCCTTGTCGAGGCGATGGACGATTCCGGCGCGCGGAACTGTCGAAAGGGATGGCTCATGGTGGAGCAGGGCATTCAGCAGTGTGCCTTCCCGGTTTCCGCTTCCGGGATGCACGACGAGGCCGGCAGGCTTGTCGATCACGATCAGAAAGTCGTCTTCGTAAAGGACGGAAAGTTCGATATCCTCTGCGGCGTGGGCCGTTTCGGCAGGGTCGGGGGAATCTTCGATGAATACGGATTCCCCTCCCCAAACTTTCTGTCTGATGTGACAGGACTCGCCGTCGAGCTTCACCTTGTCGCCCCTGATCCAGGACTGCAGGCGGCTTCTCGAATGGTCCGTAGCAAGTTTCGCGAGGGCCTGATCCAGCCGAAGCCCTGCAAATTGCATGGGAATCACGAAATTGATTCCCTTAAGTGTTGCCAAGTTTGGGGTATAATCTTCGGGTTTTCCGACAGGATCTTTCATGAGACATAGTTTAGCGTTAATTCTGGCCCTGATGTTGGCAGGCTGTGGACTTTTACCGAATTACAAGGAAGAAGTGCCGGAATCCTGGTCAGCGGGCAGGATTTATCAGGCAGCGAAGGCCGAGATCGACAATGAAAACTACGAGAAGGCCACGACCTATCTGGAGAAGCTTCAGTCCCGTTACCCTTATGGCAAATATGCACAGCAGGCCCAGCTCGAACTGATCTATGTGTATTTCGAGAACAAGGACGAAGCCTCGGCGATAGCGGCCGCGGATCGCTTCATCAAGTTCCATCCGAACAGTCCGGCAGTGGATTATGCCTATTACATGAAGGGGATAGCCAATTTTATCGGCGAGACCGGGGTCATTTCCTCCATCGTTCCCAAGGATATGAGCCAGCGGGACCCGAAATCTGAGGTGCAGTCCTTCGACGCTTTCAAGGCGCTCGTGACCCGATTCCCGAACAGCAAGTATGCACCAGATGCGAGGCTGCGCATGCAGTATCTGGCCAATTTGCTGTCCATGCATGAAATTCGCGTCGCCGATTACTATTACAGGCGGGGCGATTATGTTGCATCCATCAACCGGGCGCAGACGGTGCTGAAGGATTATCCCGAAACTCCGGCCACCCAGAATGCGCTGGTCGACATGGTGAAATCTTACGACAGGCTCGGCATGGACAAGCTGCGCGACGATGCCAAGCGGGTTCTCGACAAGACCTATCCGCAATGGAATAAAAAGGTCATTTCCACCCAGAAAAAACTGCCCTGGTGGCAATTCTGTGAATAGTCAGGATTTCCTCCATCTTTTGAGGAGCAGGGAATTGCTCACCACCGACACCGAACTCATTGCCATCGCTGCGCCCGCGATCACGGGATTGAGAAACCCCATGGCTGCAAGCGGTATTCCCAGCACGTTGTAGACGAAGGCGAAGAAGAGGTTCTGGCGGATTTTCTTCAATGTGGCTTTCGACAGTTCGATCGCGTCCGCCAGGCTTCCGAGGTCGCTCTTCATCAACGTGATATCTGCTGCTTCGATCGCGATGTCGGAACCCGATCCGATGGCGAAGCTCACGCTGGACGCGGCAAGGGCGGGGGCGTCGTTGATGCCGTCGCCTGCCATGGCGACGATTTTCCCTTTTTCCTTCAGCTTGGAAATCTCGCTCGCCTTGTCCCGGGGTAGCACGTTCGCGAGGAACTTCTCGATTCCCGCCTCGAGCGCGATTACTTTCGCGGTGTCCTCATTGTCCCCGGTCATCATATAGACTTCGATGCCCATCGCCTGGAGGCGGGATACCGCCGCTTTCGAAGTCGACCTCAATTTGTCGGAAATGCCGATCCAGCCGATCAGGACGTTTTCCCGAGCGATGCCGACCCGGGTTTTTGCGTTGGGCTGCACATCGAACGGCACTCCGTTTTCGGAAAGCAGGGCGGGGGAGCCGAGCCAGCATTTTGAACCTTCAATCACGGCAGTTACGCCTCCTCCCGGAATCGCGGAAAACTCGGTGGCGGCGAGAGGCGTTATGCCCATCTCTCTGCCCTTTTCCAGGATCGCTTTCGCAAGAGGATGTTCCGAACCGGATTCAAGTGCCATGGCTATCGACATCAACTCTTTCTCGGCAATGTTGATGCCATGGATGTCGGTGACCGACGGCTTGCCTTCGGTCAGTGTGCCGGTCTTGTCGAGGACCAGGATTTCGATTTTTTCGGCTTGCTCCAGCGCCTGGGCATCTCTCACCAGAATGCCCGCCCTGGCGCCCTGTCCGATTCCGACCATGATCGCGGTCGGAGTGGCAAGTCCCAGCGCGCAGGGACAGGCGATGACGAGGACTGCGACCGCATTCACGAGGGCTTCGGTCGGGTGTCCGGTGAGCCACCAGAAACCGAGGGTGAGGAGGGCGACTGATACCACAGCCGGCACGAAGATCCCGGAAATCCTGTCGGCGAGGCGCTGGATCGGGGCTTTCGACCCTTGAGCTTCCTCGACCAGACGGATGATGGCTGAGAGCTGGGTATGCTCCCCGACCCCGGTGGCGCGGCATTTGACCGATCCCGTCTGGTTGAGCGTGGCGGCATAGACTTTTCCTCCCTCCGCTTTTTCCACCGGGATGCTCTCCCCCGTCAGCATGGATTCGTCGATAGAGGACCTTCCTCCGATCACGATCCCGTCGACGGGAACGGTTTCACCCGCCCTGACCAGGAAGATGTCGCCGACTTGGAGGCTGCTCGCTTCGACGTCATGGATTTCGCCGTTCCTTTCCACATGGGCCGTTTTCGGCGCGAGCTTCACGAGTTCCTCTATCGCGCCGGAAGTCTTGCCCTTGGCCCTCGCTTCCAGCATCTTGCCCAGCATCACGAGGGTGATGACGGATGCGCCCGCTTCGAAATAGACATGCAGGTCGAGGGAAAACAGGGTCACGATGGCGCTGAAGAAATAGGCGACGCTGGTGCCGAGAGCGACCAGCACGTCCATGTTGGCGCCTCTTCCTTTCAGGGAATGCCAGGCGCCGACATAGAAGCGCCTTCCCGCCCAGAACTGCACCGGGGTGGCCAGCATGAACTGGAGAAGACGGGGAATGTGCAGGCCCGCCATGTGCAGCAGAAGCGGTGCGGTCAGGATCGCCGAAATCAGGAAAATTCCGAGATCCTTTTTATAGGCCGCCTCTCGCTCCTTTTTGCGGCTGTCTTCGGCGCGGGCCGGCGATGCAGCGTATCCCGCGTTCTTTACCGCTTCGATCAGCTTTTCGATCCTGACCGAACCTTGCGGGAAAGCGACCAGCGCCCTTTCGGAAGCGAAATTGACGTTCGCTTCCACCCCTTCGATGGCATTGAGGGATTTTTCTATGGTGAGCGCGCAGTTGGCGCAGTGCATCCCGGAAATGGCAAGACTCACCTTCTCCTGCGGAACCTTGAATCCCGTCTTTTGCACGACTTCCACGAGCTTGCCCGGTGAAGTTTTTTGCGGATCATATTCGATATAGGCTTTTTCGCTCGCGAAGTTGACGTTCGCGCTCGCTCCTTCCGCTTCGTTCAGGGCCTTTTCAACCCTTCCCGCGCAGTTCACGCAATGCATGCCTTCAATCGGAAGCTCGATCTTTGTCATACCTCGATCTTAGCCCAGCCGCCGATGTATTGACAATCGAAAGGGGGCGTTTACCAGGGAATCTCCATGCCGTCGTAGGCGATGAATTTCCCGGAATCGGCAATCGTAATCTTTGCGAGCACCTGCCGCATGCCGGATACGCTTTTTTCAACGGAAATCAGCGCGGAAGGTCCCCCCATGTCGGTCTTGACCCAGCCCGGATGTAATGCCACGGCGGTGATCCCGGAAGGCTTCAGGTCTATGGAAAGGCTTTTCACGACCATGTTGGCGGCAGCCTTGCTGGTGCGGTAAAGGTATTCGCCGCCGCTGTCATTGTCCGAGAGGCTGCCCATTTTGCTGGTGAGGGTGGCGACGGTTTTCAGGCTGCTACTTGCGACCTGCCGCACGAAGGCTTCGGCCATCCTGAGCGGCGCCATCGTGTTGACGTTGAATGCCTGCATCCATTTTTCGTAATCGGTGTGGCCGAAGCCCCCGGAATCCGGATAGATGCCGGCGTTGTTGATCAGAAGGTCGATCGATTCTTCCGAGAGAAGCTTTCCCAGGCGATCGATCTCTTCATGATCCGCGACATTCAGCGCATGCATTTTCACCCGCTCGGGATACTGGGCGGAAAGCTTTTCGAGTCCCGGAGAAGGGCTTCGGCTGCAGGCCAGTACGCGCCAGCCGTCCATTGCATATTGCCTGGAAAATTCCAGCCCGATGCCCCGGCTTGCGCCTGTGATCAATACGGTTTTCATCGTTGCTCCAAGTCTGATCCGGGATGAGAGGGTCGTTATGCAACCTTGTGCTGGGAGATATACTCGCGCAAGGCTTCGTCCATGCGGGTTTGCCAGCCAGCGCCGGTAGCGCGGAAATAGGCAAGCACCTCGGGGCTGTATCGTACTGCGACCTGCTCCTTGGTGGGGCGCTTGTTTGGGCCACGGGTGCGACGCCCTGCAACCGCTTTCCGCAGTTCGTCTGCCGAATGCGTGACGAAAGCATCATTCCAGTCGTCCGGCTTGGTAGCCGGAGTATCATCTACAAAAACGTGTCCACGCTTCGCGTTCATGTTTTTCCGCCTTTCGTGCCGAAATAATATGGGGCCATTCGTCGTTGCCCGGCGTCCAGACAACGAACAGCATTTCTCCCGCGTGCCAGCCGACGCTCTGAAAGCGCAACTCGCCATAGGTCTCCCGTGCATCTTCGCGGGTCAGCAGGTGACCGTCGAAGAAATCGGACAACACCGCCAGATCGATGCCGTGTTTGGCAAGGTTTGCCCGGCGCTTGATTTCGTCGAAAGTGATCACCATTAAAACGTAGATGCATTATATCCGGAAGTCAAGGAAAATTGTAGGTGCAATTAGGGGTGGTTGAGCGTTTGGCGCGGCTTGTTTGAGCGTGGATTAGGAGATCGAAAGGAAAATGGTGCGAGCCAATAGTATGTTCATATTATTGTTGATTCGGATTGTTATCTTGGATGATGCCCAGAATACGACGTAAAATCAAAGCACAAGGAAGTCCGGGTTGACTCCGGAATGGAATGAAACCATAATGGTTCCATTACGGTTGGAGAATGACGTGCCCACGACACTGACACTGAAGAACATACCTGATGCCATTTACGAGCGCCTGAAAGTCTCGGCGCAGATTCATCGCCGCAGCCTGAACAGCGAGGCGATTGTCTGCCTGGAATCCGTTCTGATCCCGGCTGGCATAACGCCTGGCGAAAGGCTGGATCGCGCACGCGAGTTGCGCGCAGCGCTGCCCCGGGGATTTTTCAATGAGGGCGACATCGATAAAACGAAACGCGAAGGCCGTCCGTGATCGTGGTCGATACGAACGTGATCGCCTATCTTTACCTTCCGGGCGAATACACGGCAGGCGCGGAGGCCCTGCTGGAGAAGGCCCCCGAATGGGCGGCACCGATACTCTGGCGCAGCGAGTTTCGCAACATATTGGCGGGTTACATGAGGCGCAAGCTCATTTCCTTCGAACAGGCTTTCAGTCTTCAAAGGGAAGCTGAAAGCCTGTTGGGGGGAGGCGAGTACGAGGTCGATTCGCTCGCCGTGCTCGAACTCGTGCGGGGCAGCGATTGCTCGGCATACGATTGCGAATTCGTCGCGCTGGCGATGAGGCTGGGCACCCGGCTGGTGACAATGGACCGGAAGCTGCTGCAGGCCTTTCCCGAGCATGCCGTGGCGCTTTCCGGGTACCGATTCGTGTCGCGTACGGCTTGAAGCAGAGCGGCGTCGAACCTGCTGCACCGCCCCGGTCTATGATGAACGAAGGAGGGGCGATGATGGATATCGAGCTCTATTTCACCGTGATGGCGGGCATGGTGCTGGCTTTCTTCCTGATGGTCGGCGAACTCGTTGCATTGCGCAGGGTCGGGATGAGGCTTTATTCGCGCCTGCAAAACATGCGCCGCTCCGGCAGGAAGCTCAGGTTCTATGCCGAAACGGGGCTCGTTTCCCTGTTCTTCCTGGTCCAGCCTTTCATCGTCGGCTGGCTGGTGATGGGCGCGCTCGACAGGTTCAATCCCCACTTCGCCGTGAACATGGTGCGCGAACTGACAAGCTTCGCAGGATAGTTCAGGGCTTCCTTAGTCCGCGGGGCGCATCTGGGGGAACAGGATCACGTCCCGGATGGAAGGGCTGTCCGTGAGCAGCATGACCAGCCTGTCGATTCCTATGCCTTCTCCCGCGGTCGGGGGAAGCCCATGTTCGAGTGCGCGGATATAATCGGCGTCGTAATGCATTGCTTCGGCATCCCCCGATTCCTTCTGCCTCACCTGATCCATGAAGCGCTCGGCCTGGTCTTCCGGATCGTTGAGCTCGGAAAAGCCGTTGGCGATCTCGCGCCCGGCGATGAAAAGCTCGAAGCGATCGGTGATCGAGGGGTCTCCATCGTTTCTTCTCGCAAGAGGAGAGGCTTCCGCAGGATAGTCGACAATGAAGGTGGGTTCGAAAAGCAGGTGCTCGGTGGTCTCTTCGAAAAGGGAGAGCTGCAATCCCCCGATTCCGTCGGTTTTCCTGTGGTGCGCGCCGAGTTCCTCGAGTTTAGAAATCAGGAACGGGCGGCTTTCCAGGTCGGATTCATTGTAATTTTGATGGTATTTGCGGATCGCCTGGGAGAGCGTGAGCCGCGCGAATGGTTTGCCGAAGTCGAGCGCTTTTCCCTGGTATTCGAAATGGGTGCCTCCCAGGGTTTTTTTCGCGACTTCCCTGAAAAGGGCTTCCGTGAAATCCATCAGGTATTTGTAATCCCGGTAGGCTTCGTAGAATTCGATCATGGTGAATTCCGGATTGTGCCGGGTCGACATGCCTTCGTTCCTGAAATTGCGGTTGATCTCGAAGACTTTCTCCATTCCGCCCACCACCAGTCGCTTGAGATAGAGCTCCGGCGCGATTCTCAGATAAAGCTGCATGTCTAGCGTGTTGTGGTGGGTGACGAAGGGCCTAGCGGAAGCGCCCCCGGGAATCGGGTGCATCATCGGCGTCTCGACTTCAAGGTAGCCATTAGAAGCGAAAAATTCGCGCATCGCCTGGATGATTTTCGAGCGCGCAACGAAAACCCTGCGCGTTTCCTCGTTCGTGATGAGGTCGATATAGCGCAGACGGTATTTCTGTTCCTGGTCGGTGAGGCCGTGGAATTTTTCGGGCAGGGGGCGCAATGCCTTGGAGAGCAGCCTGATTTCGGTGACTTCGACGGAAAGCTCGCCCGTTTTGGTTTTGAAAAGTAGTCCCTTCGCGCCCAGGATGTCGCCCAGGTCGTAATGCTTGAAGGCCTCGTGCGACTCGATTCCGGCGATGTCGTTGGCGATGTAGAGCTGGATTCTTCCGCTCATGTCCTGCAGGGTGGCGAAGCTCGCTTTCCCCATCACGCGCTTCAGCATCATTCTTCCGGCGACCGACACTTCCAGGGATTTTTCCCTGAGTGCCTCGTTTTCAAGCGGGTCGTAAGCCTGGTGGAGATCGGCTGCGAGGTGTTTTCTTTCGAAGTCGTTGGGGAAGGCGATGCCCTTTTCCCTCAAGGCTGCGAGCTTGGCGCGGCGCTCGGCCACGATCTGGTTTTCGTCCTGTTGTTCTGCCATGTCTGTATGCCCGCAAACCGAAGGGCTTTTCCCCCTGAAAATGGCTGCAATTATAGCATTGCGCCGCATCTGCCCGCCAGTTGCGAACATTGCCTACAATGGAATATCTGTTCTGCGATTCGGGGGCGAAAATGGCGAAGCAGGATTTTCCCTTGTCAGGGGTTTACGGTTTGCTCGAGACGGGGCCCGTGGTGCTGATTTCGACGCTCTGGAAGGGCAGGGAGAGCATCATGGCCCAGTCCTGGCACACCATGATCGAATTCGAGCCGCCCATCCTTGCCTGCGTGATCAGCGAAAACAATTACAGCTTCGAATTGCTCGAAAAAAGCGGCGCATGCGCAATCAACATTCCGACAGTCGAGATCGGTCGGCAGGTCGTCCTGTGCGGTAATTCGAGCGGAAGAGATACCGGCAAGTTCGAGGCCTGCGGCTTCACCCGGGAGAAGGCTTCCAATGTCGAAGCCTCCCTGATCAAGGAGTGCTACGCGAGCCTCGAGTGCAGGCTGATCGACAGGGTGAAGCAATACGAACTCTTCATCATGGAAGTGACGAAGGCATGGGTCGACCCGGCAGTGGCAGATCCCAGGACGCTTCATCACCGCGGATTCGGCGCCTTCATGGTCGCAGGGGAGACGGTAAAATTGCCTTCCGAAATGCGGTGATCGGGGCTTCCCTAGAATTCCATCTCCTCGCCTTCCCTGGCCAGGCGGTATTCCAGTCCTTCGGGCGGATGTTTTTTCAGAATGTTGGCGAATATGCGCTCCAGAGCTTCGTCGCTGCGGGTCGGCTCGTGATGGGTGAAATACAGGACTTTCGCGCCGGCATCCCGCGCGAGCTGGATTGAGGTGTCAAAAGTGCCGTGCCCCCACCCCCTCTTTTTGGCATATTCCCCATCGGTGTAGCTCGAATCGGCGATGATCACGTCTACGCCCCTGATCGCGTCCAGAATGCCCGCCGCCCTTTCCTGAATGATCTGCTGGTATTCGCCGTAACTGGCTTCATCAGGGGAATAGATATTGTAGGGCGGCTCGTGGTCTCCGGTGAAAAATACCGACTTTCCGTTGCAGTCAATGCGGTAGCCGAAATTCACCACGGGATGGTTGAGCAGAATCGGCGTGACTGTGGCGGAATCGCCCATTTCCACAGGAACTCCCGGGGTGAGCGTGAAATATTCTATGGATGCCTTCAGTTCATCTTCCCGGATGGGGAAGAAGCTGTACTGCAACTGCACGTCCATCACTTGCTCCACGCCGCGACCTGAAACCAGGTCGTATGCGCCGTGAAGCCGCAGGCGGTTTCCCGGAACGAAAAGCGGGATGAAAAATGGCAGTCCATGGATATGATCCCAGTGGCTGTGCGAGAGGAAGACGTTTGCGGTAACCGGCATTTCGCCCAGCAGTGATTGTGCCAGCTGGAAGATGCCGGTTCCGCCGTCGAGAATGATGAGTTCCCCCGAATCGGTGCGGATTTCGATGCAGGTGGTGTTGCCGCCGTAGTTGACTGTTTTCGGCCCCGGGACAGGTATCGAGCCGCGCACGCCCCAGAATTTGATCTTCATGAGCTTCCGATCCTCGAAAAAAGTTCAGCCTCTTCCCTGATTCTGGCGAGATCCTCCTGGGTTATGTCATCGAGATTGCCGCAGCGATTTGCAGCGAGGGGCGCGAACTCCTCTATGCAGGGGTTGCCCGAGAACCCGAAATCAATGGTCTTGCTGATGCGGTTTGCCGCCATCACACAGGCCAGCACGTCGGAGCCCTGGTCCGCATTTTCGTGATGATGGCGGATAGCTTCGACGAGCGGTGCCGGAAACTGCCATTTCTCGGCCAGCATCGATCCCATCAGGCAATGGTCCGCGCCCAGAATTTCCCTTTCCGCAAGATGCAGGGGGATGTTTTCATTTTTTGCACGATCCAGAGCCAGCTTGAATTCCTCTGGCATGAACTGCGCGAATACGACTTTTCCGAAATCGTGCAGGAGGCCTGCGATAAAATATTCGGTGGAATCGGTCTTTGGGGATATTCTGCTGCACAGCAGTTTGGCGATGCCTGCGACGAACAGGGAATGGCGCAGGTATTGGTCGATATCGAAATCCGCCTTGTTATGCCTGGGAAGAACCCCTATGGCCGCGATTCCCAGGGCCAGGTTCTTGACAGTATTGAAGCCGAGGTAGACGATGGAGCGGTCGATGGAGGTAATTTTGCTCGGCAGAGTGTAGTAGGGGGAGTTGAGCACCTTCAGGATTTTGGCAGCCATCACCGGGTCTTTCTCGATGACGGAGACAATGTCCTTGGCTTGGCAGTCGATGTCCCTCGACAATTCCAGTACCTTTTGTACGCTCTTCGGAAATGCCGGCATTTTCTCGGCAGCGGCTCCGAACTTGGCGATCAGGTCTTCAGAATATGCAGGCATTTAGTCATCAGTTCCTTGGGCTCATATTCAAACGCCCTGTTTCAGGCTTGCCGCAATGAAATCGTCGAGATCCCCGTCCAGGACGGCCTGGGTGTTGCCGACTTCGTGATTGGTGCGCAAGTCCTTGATGCGCGACTGATCCAGCACGTAGGAGCGGATCTGGTGTCCCCAGCCGATATCGCTTTTTGTGTCTTCGAGAGCCTGTTTCTCCTCGTTCTTTTTCCTGAGTTCCGCTTCGTACAGGCGGGCCTTCAGCATACTCATCGCCTCGGCCCGATTCTTGTGCTGGGATCGGTCGTTCTGGCATTGCACCACGATGTTGGTCGGGATATGGGTGATGCGGATCGCCGAATCGGTCTTGTTGATGTGCTGCCCGCCCGCGCCGGATGCCCTGAAAGTGTCTATTCTGAGGTCGGCTGGATTGATCGTGATTTCGATGGAATCGTCTATTTCCGGATAGGCGAACACGCTGGCGAAGGAAGTGTGGCGCCTGTTTCCGGAGTCGAAAGGGGATTTTCTCACCAGGCGGTGAACCCCTGTTTCCGTTCTGAGGTAGCCGTAGGCATAATCGCCTTCGACCTTCAGCGTAGCGCTTTTTATTCCCGCGACTTCGCCTTCGGATTCTTCCAGAATCTCGACCTTGAAACCTTTCTTCTCGCAGTATTTCAGGTACATGCGCTCAAGCATCGAAGCCCAGTCCTGCGCTTCGGTTCCGCCGGAGCCCGCCTGGATGTCGATGAAGCAGTTGTTGGGATCCATGGGGTTGGCGAACATGCGCCTGAATTCTAGTTCCTCGACCGATCTGGCGACTTCCCTTGCATCCTGATCTATGCTTTCGAGCGTGGCATCATCCCCTTCTTCCTGGGCCATTTCGAAAAGCGCCATCGCATCCGCCAGCGCCTGGTCGATTTTTCTCAGGTTGAGAACGATTTCCTCTAGGACTTTCTTTTCTTTTCCGAGTTCCTGCGCCCGCTTCTGATCCTCCCATACAGCAGGATCTTCGGCGAGCCGCGTGACTTCCGTCAGCCGTTCTTCCTTGGCAGTGAAGTCAAAGATACCTCCGTAGTTCCGATTCCCTCGCCTTCAGGTCGTGCAGCCGGTTCGAAATGGCGTTGATCTGTTCCGCTTCCATCGTGCTTTCCTCTTCCAAACTTCCGATTATACATGATTCAGAAATACATGATCGCGAGCGCCAGGACGACTCCGAATGCGACAGCCAGCATGCCGCCGGTGCAGCGTTTGCCCAGCTCGAATCCGCCCACCATGAATACCAACCCGAGCTTGAAGCCGATGTTCGAAAGCAGCGCGATGCCGATCGAAATCACCGCTTCTGTGGCGTGGAGTTTGCCCAGGGAGAAGAGTCTCAGGCTGGAGAGCGTGATCGCGTCGACATCGGTGAGTCCTGAAACCAGAGAGACGGCATAGACGCCGCGGCTTCCCGCGAAGTCGGAAATCCAGGCGGAACTGAAAAGCACCAGGGCATAAAGCAGGCCGAATCCCAAGGCTGCGCGTATTTCGGCGGGATTGCCGATATCGGGCACGACCGATGCGTTTTTTTCGAGAAGCTTCCGGTAGCTATAGGTTGCGCTTGCCAGGCCGAATGCGAATCCTGAACCCAGCACGGGGAGAAGCTTGGGCAATATGTCCGGGGAGACGACCGAACAGACAATCGACAGTCTTGCCAGAACCATCAGGTTGGCGAGCAGTATGACCACGACTGCAAGCTGCATGACCTTGGCGTCCCGGCGATTGTGGCGCGCATAGGCGAGCGTGGTCGCCGTGCTGGAAACGAGTCCGCCCAAAAGGCCCAGAAGGGGCGCCCCGTAGCGCTCGCCCACAATGCGCAACGCGACATAGCCGGCCAGGCTGATGCCCGAGATCAGCACCACCATGAGCCAGACCTGATGCGGGTTGAGCGCACTGTAGGGGCCGTAGTTCCGGTCGGGAAGGATGGGCAGAACAATGAAGGTCAGTACGGAAAACTGCAGGATGGAGATCAGGTCGCGCCGGGTGAGGCTTTGCGTGATGCCGCGCAATTCGCTCTTGTAATAGAGCAAAATGGTGGTTGTGATCGAGAGCATCACTGCGAGCGTCGAATAGCCGTACCAGACCAGCGCGCCGAGACCGTAGCACATGATGATCGCAGCGACCGTCGTCGTTCCGGGATCCCCGTCCGGACTTTTGTCCCTGAGGTAGGCTGCGACCGTCATGAATCCCACGATCAGCACGCCGGCGAAGAGGATCCAGGCGGACCCCGTTTCGTCCGAGAGCAATCCGGACACTGCGCCGAAAAGCGCAACCAGCGCGAAAGTCCTGAGCCCGGCTTTTGCGGCCGGACTCCTTTCACGCTCGAGCCCGATCAGCAGTCCTATCCCCAGGCTCGTGACGAAGGCGGGCAAATGTTCGAGGCCGTTACCTCGCAGGAAAGAGAGGTTCATTTCGGTTCGCCGGATGGTTACATAATATTCGCATTTGGCATATTCTGATTACATTATGCTTATCAAATAAGCCTCATACCAGTCGGACGAAGGAATGAATGCCAGAATTTGGTTAATCTGCGTGCTCCTTTTTTGCGGGGAGGCGGACGCATTCGATTTGAACGATCCCTTCTCGACGGAAGGCATGATCTCCCCTCCCTGCAGTTTCAAGGATGAAGACCATTCCCCGCTTGTCCTCGCCGATGTGGTCGAGCATGCGCTTTGCAACAATCCACAGACCAGGGAGGCGTGGGCTAATGCCAGGGCGCAGGCCGCCCAGGTCGGCATCGCCAAAAGTGCTTATTTGCCGACTTTGAACGGTAGCGTGTCCTCCAGCGAAAACAAGAACTCTTCGATTCTGAGCCGGCTTCAGGGGGCCGGCAGTTCGGACTTCAGCCAGACCGGAACGACCCTCTCATTGAGCTATCTGCTCTACGATTTCGGTGCAAGGCGCGCCGCGCTCGACAACGCGATGCAAACGCTGATTGCACTCAATGCAACCCGGGATGCGACGATACAGACTGTTTTCCTGGCTGCAGTGCAGGCTTATTATCAGCTTTTTGCAAACCGGGCGGCGGTGGATGCTGCCCTGGAATCCGAGAAATCCAGTCTGGAAAGTTTGAATGCGGCGTCGAGCCGCTACAAAATAGGCACGGCCACCCGCGCAGACCAATTGCAGGCCAATACGGCCTATGTCCAGGCTGTGCTCAACCGGATCACCGCACAGGGAAACGAGAAAACGGCCGAAGGTGTGCTCTCGAATGCAATGGGACTGGAAGCGGACCATGTTTTGCAGATCGCGCCGCCCCCCTCGAGCCCCGACGAAAAATTCGAAAAGAATGTCAGCCTACTGATCGACGAGGCCAAAAACTCGCGTCCCGATCTGAAAGCGGCACAGGCGCAGCTCGAGGCGGCGAAGGCCAACGTGGATGCGGCGGAGGCTTCCGGGATGCCAAACATCTCGCTTTCGGCCAACCAGAACTATACCCATTCGAGCATTTACGACCCCTATCGCAGCACCTCGATCGGCCTGACCCTCAATGTCCCGATCTTCACGGGATTCAATACCACCTACAGCATACGCGCAGCCGAGGCCAGGGTGGCGGCTTCCAGCGCGCAGCGCGATCAGATCGCCATGCAGGTCTCCCTGGATGTATGGCGTGCCTACCATAATCTGGTCACGGGGACCGAGACGCTGAAATCGACCCAGGCCCTGCTGGAAAGCGCAGCGGAGTCGGAACGGATGGCCCTCGGGCGCTACAAGGCCGGTGTGGGAACCATCGTCGATCTCCTGACTGCCGAGTCCTCTCTCGCAAGCGCAAGGCAGCAGCGCGTGCAGGCGATGTACAACTGGCAGATAGACAAGGCCACCCTGGCGCAGTCCATGGGCAGGCTGAACGAAATTCCGAAGAAAGTCGAGTGAGCGTCATGCGAAAAAAAATCATCCTGCTATCGATCCTGATTCTGGCTGCAGGCGGTGGGTATTACGCCTGGCAGAAGTATCGAACCCTCCCGGTGGCGCAGCAATACAAGACGGCCCGGGCGGAGAAGGGGGACGTGACCCAGACCGTTTCGGCCAACGGCACATTGAACCCTGTCATTCTGGTCAACGTGGGCACCCAGGTGTCGGGGACCGTGAAGCGGCTTTATGCGGATTTCAACGACCATGTGAAGGCTGGGCAGATTCTTGCCGAACTCGACCCTGCTCTTTTCAATGCGCAGGTCGGTCAGAGCGAGGCGAATCTCGCCAATGCCAGGGCGAGTCTGGATTTGACCAGTGCAAACGAGGCGAGATCGCTGGCCTTGTATAATCAGGGCTATGTGGCGAAACAGGATCTCGATACCGCGATCCAGGCGAAGCGGGCTTCCCAGGCACAGGTCGGTCTCGCCCGCGCGCAGCTTGCCCGAGACCGCACCAATCTGAACTACTCCATCATCCGCTCTCCGGTTTCCGGAGTCGTCATCGACAGGCAGATCGATGTCGGGCAGACCGTGGCAGCGAGCTTCCAGACGCCGACCCTGTTCAGGATCGCGCAGGATCTGCGCAACATGCAGATCGATTCGAGTTTCGCCGAGGCGGATATCGGCCATATCCAGGTAGGGCAGGAAGTCCGGTTCACGGTGGATGCCTTTCCCGGTCGTTTCTTCGAAGGCAAGGTTTCGCAGGTCAGGTTGAATGCCACGGTGCAGCAGAATGTCGTGACCTACGATGTGGTTGTCTCTGTGGACAATCCGGAGCAGATCCTGAAACCCGGCATGACTGCCTATGTCAACATCGTCATTGCGCAGAGGAAGAACGTGCTGCTCGTTCCCAATGGCGCCTTCCGCTTCAAGCCGCAGGGAGAGAAGAAGGCGGGGCCGGGGGCGATTTACCTGATCAGGAATGGCAAGCTTGCGGTTGTTCAGGTGAAAGCCGGGATCACGGACAACAAGATGACCGAGATCATCGAGGGGGATGTCAGGCCTGGAGACAGCGTAGTCACCGGGACTGCCACGCCTTCGGATGAGGGGTCGCAGAACTCGTTCAGGATGAGAATGCTCTGATGGATCCCGTCATCAGGATAGCAGGTCTGTACAAGGAATATGAAACCGATGCCGGGCCGGTTCCTGTCCTGAAAGGCATAGACATTTCCATCGATCCTGGCGAATTCGTCGCGATCATGGGGCCTTCCGGGTCGGGCAAGTCCACTTTCATGAATATACTGGGCTGCCTCGACGTGCCGACACGCGGAAAATACATACTCAACGGCAGGGATGTCGGAACATTGAATTCCGATCAGCTGGCGCACTTGAGGAACGAAGTGATCGGTTTCGTTTTTCAGGGATTCAACCTGTTGCCCAGAGCCAACCTTGAAGACAATGTTGCCCTGCCGCTGGTTTATGGCGACGTGCAGAAATTTGAGCGGCTTGCCCGTGCGAACGGCATGCTGGAGAAGGTCGGCCTTGCGAAATATTCCAAGTCCCTGCCCAACCAGATATCGGGTGGGCAGCAGCAGCGGGTCGCGATCGCCAGGGCGCTCGTCAACAGACCCAAGCTGATTTTGGCGGACGAGCCGACCGGAAACCTGGATACCAGGACAAGCGGAGAAATCATGGCTCTTTTCAGGCAGCTCAACGAAACCGACGGCATCACTGTCGTTCTCGTCACGCACGAGCCGGATATCGCGACCTATGCGAAGCGGCTCGTGAAATTCGTCGACGGTAGCCTGATTTACGATGGGGAAGTTTCCGGAGCTCATACATGACGGTGCAGATGCTGATCGAAGCGTGGCGCGCGATGGGCGCCAACCGGCTGCGCACCTTTCTCACCATGCTCGGCATGGTGATCGGGGTGGGGGCGGTGGTGCTGATGCTTGCCATCGGGCAGGGAGCGCAGTATTCGGTCAACCAGTCCATTTCTTCGATGGGAAGCAACCTCTTTATCATCCTGTCGGGTTCCTCGACCAGCGGTGGGTTGAGAATGGGATTGGGTGCGACGCCGACACTCACGGTGACCGATGCCCAGGCGCTTTCGGAATTGCCGGAAATGTCAGCCGTGGCGCCTGTCGTTCCCGGCGTCGCCCAGGTGGTGTACGGATCGAACAACTGGAGCACACAGGTTTTCGGCACGACGCCCGCGTATCTCGCAGTACGCAACTGGACCATTGCGCAGGGTTATCCTTTCGCCGATTCGGACGTCAGATCCGCAACGCGCGTCGCCCTGATCGGTCAGACCGTGGCGCAGAATCTTTTCGGGGACGAGAATCCCGTCAACAAGACCATCAGGATCAAGCAAAGTCCCTATCTCGTCGTCGGTCTGCTGGCTGCGAAGGGGCAGAGCCTGGATGGGCGGGATCAGGACGATACCATCCTGATTCCCGTGACCACTGCACAGAGGAAACTTTTCGGCACCCAGTTCCAGGGAACGGTGCGTTTCATCATGGCTCAGGCCGTATCCGCCCAAATGATGCCTGCAGCAGAGCGTGAAATGAATGCCCTGTTGAGGCAGCGGCATCATATCCGCGAAGGGGCGGACAGCGATTTCACCATTCGCAACCTGACCGCACTCGTCAACACGGCGGCCCAGGCGACGCGTGTGATGTCGATCCTGCTGGGAGCGATTGCCTCGATTTCACTTCTGGTGGGGGGAATAGGCATCATGAACATCATGCTGGTTTCTGTCACGGAAAGAACGCGCGAGATCGGCATCCGGGTTGCAATTGGCGCTCGGCAGCACGACATCCTGATGCAGTTCCTGATGGAAGCCATCACTATCTCGATTGTCGGCTGCACGGCGGGCGTCGTGCTCGGGGTGGGCGGCGCTGCGGCCGCCAACCATTTCGCCGACATTACAGTGGTGATCACCGGCGGCTCGATACTGATGGCATTCATGGTCGCGGCTTGCGTCGGGATATTTTTCGGCTTCTATCCTGCGAGGAAGGCCGCGCGTCTGAAACCCATCGAGGCGCTCAGGTACCAGTAGCCCTTCAACGCAGATTTGAAACGATGTTATACTTGAATGGCACTGGGTGTCATTCGTGTTCCCGGTGCGAATAAAAATCCACAATTCTTTCGGAGAGACTACAATGCACGACGCACTGAATAGCTATGGTTTTTACGTTCTGTTTACCCCGTTTGTGGTTCTTGCCCTGATGATCTTGTTTTCCGGAAACAGCTCCAAATAAGTCCTCCGGCTCCCCGGCGTGAGTCGGGGAGCCTGTCCATGCATAATGTGACGAGATGGCTGATCATTTCGGGTGCGATTCTGATCCTCGTCGGTCTCGCATGGCCCTGGATTTTGAAGCTGGGTCTTGGTCATCTTCCGGGGGACATCCGCATCGAAAGGAAGGGTTTCGGATTTTATTTTCCGATTACCACCAGCTTGCTCGTCTCGGCAGTGCTTTCACTGATTTTCTGGCTATTCAGGAAGTAGCCGCCCCTTTGCGCAACGGATTCGCAAAGAGAAAGCGCGCCAGCCGAATCAACAGGCCTTCCAGAAGTTTTTTCGGGAAGACCGGAAGCGGTACCAGCGAGAACAGCATTTCGATCGCCATGTTGAAGGGATAGTGACGGACGATCAGGGCGTTCAGACCGCTTTTGAACCGTCTCCATTCCAGATCGAGATTTCCAGGACAGTTGCTGCGGTACAGGTAGGCGTGCTTGAATGCGATGTACCCGTCTTCGCCGTCGATTTCGCGCATTCGTTTCAGGATGACGTGGAATATCGGGAGAGCGCCTCTTTTCTCGATTCGGTTGTGCTCGATGAAAAGATGGCGGAATTTTCCGAAATGCCTGACTTCGTCCGCCTTGATATTCGCGAGGATCTGCTTCAGGACGGGCTCCTCAGCATAATCATGGAGGCACCGGTAAAGCGTGGATGTGCCCGTTTCTACCACGCAGCGCGCAACCATCTCGAGCGCACGGCTCGATTCCAGGTTTGCCACGGAACACAGTTGGGCATATTCCGCCATGAATCCGGCAAAACTTTTCTCCCAATCGAATTCCGGCCACACTGACTGGACATAGGCTTTGAACGACCTGCCGTGCTGGACTTCCTCTCTCTGCCAGGTCTCTTTCAGCCAGAGTGTGGCATCACGATTTTCCTGGTAATGCGCGATCAGATTTTCGGTGTAAAGTTCGGACAGGATTTCGACGAAGGATGCGGAAGCCAGCAGGTAGAACAGGCGTTCGTCGCTCGATACCATTTCGCGGCGTATGGCACTGAAATCGACATCCTCCAGACGCCAGTTGCGATGTCCCTTTTCGAGCGTCATGCACCTCTCCCATGAATCGACAATTCATTCTAGTCCGATTTTTTGGGCTTGCCGATTGGCTTCAGAACGAATTGAAGATGTCCCCGACGACGTCTTCGGCGATGCCGATCCCTGCTCCCAGCCCCAGACCGCTGACCAGATTGCCCATGAACCCGCCATTGCCGAATCCTGAATTCCAGCCCTGGGGTTGCATCATGGGTTGGGGGTGGGACTGCATCTGCTGTTCCAGCATCTGAATGTATTGTCCCATCTGCTGTAGCATCTGCGTGGTTGATTGCTGGTAGCTCTGCACGGAAAGCGCGATCGAGCGCAGGTCCATGGAAAGATCCCGTCCGGTCGCTTCGTCCTTCGATTCGGTGCGCAGCCGTTGCGCAAGGGCCTGTATCCCCTGCTGGATGCTCTGGGACTGTTGTTGCAGTTGCATTGCCTGTTGCTGTGCCAGTTGATAATCCATGGTCGCCTCCCTTATTGCACCGCAGTGATTTCGAGAGTGATGGTGTTGCCGGGAGGGTAGCTCATGACCGTGGAGGCCTGGTGTCCGGCATAGATATAGTGAACCTCGTAACCACTGATTTCCTGCCTTTGCACGTCGCGGCAAACCTGTTGGGTCTGGGGGGCCGCCTGAGCCTGGCTGTTCTGGATGCGGTCTCCTGTGATCGCGCCGGCGATCGCGCCGAGGGCCCCGGCAGCTACCCTGCCGCTGCCTTGTCCGACCTGGGAGCCAAGCAGGGCACCAGCAACGCCGCCCAGGATCGATCCTCCCATTTGCCTTTCCTGCGGCTGAGGCTGAACGGTCGTGGTCACCATATGGCATTCCTGCGTCGTGTAGCTTTGGTATATCGGGCGCGATGAAACGACCTTGGCCGTATCGGTGAAGTCCGATGCATGGGCTGCAACGGCAGCAAACGATGTCAGGCCGAAAATGACGGCGATGTTTCTCATGGTTTCTCCTTTCAAGAGCAGCGAGTGCTATCCATTAGAGGGTACGGTTGAAAGTTAGTTTAACATCTAATCGAAAAAAACGGTGTAACTGTATGTTACGGAAAACTTAAGATAATCTGAACAAATAGGGGCGCAAAGGTTGAAATCCTGTTTTCCCTTGTGTTAGTCTCGGACCATGGATCTGACAGAACTTTTTCGCTTTGAGACCGACCTTCTGCAAATTGGTGCAGGCCAGCCTGTTTTCAAGGTCGGAGACCCCGGCGACAGAATGTATGTGCTGATGACAGGTGAAGCCGATATTGTGGTTGGGAATGTCGTTGTGGAAAGGGCTGGTCCTGGCGCATTGCTCGGGGAACTGGCGCTGGTCGATGCCACTCCCAGAACCGCAACGGTCATGGCAATTACGGATTGCAGCCTGTTGCCGATCGACGTCAAGCGGTTCCGGTTTCTTGTTCAGGAAACGCCGAATTTTGCCCTGCATGTGATGAAGGTCATTGCAGAGAGGCTGCGCAAGATGGATCGGCGCCTTCTTGAAGTACAGGGAACCAGTGCCTGACGGTGAGCTGCAGGTTCGCCGATCCGTTGAACTCGTTGACGGACAGGTTGTAGGTCGCGCGAATTCTTTCCGGAAGAGGGTCGACGTGGAAAAAAAGCATGGCGTCAAAAAACTTTCCTGCCAGGCCGAGCTTCAGCTTAAGGTGCTTTTCCCCCACGATTCTTTGCTGCTCGACTGAAAACAGGCCCTCGAATTCCGGCTCCGGGAAGCCCTGCCCCCATACTCGGGATTCGATCCGGCGTGCGAGTTCGAGTGTCATCTCGTTCTTATCCAGAATCCCGTCCGTTTCGATGATGCGTTCGAGATCAGATTCTGAAAGCAGATTTTTTGTGACCTCCTCGAATGCCTGATTGAAAGCTTCGAAATCTGCTTCTCTCAAGGTGAGTCCCGCTGCCTGCGCATGCCCGCCGAATTTCAGAATTAGCCCGGAATGATGTTTGGAGACGAGGTCGAGTGCATCCCTCAGGTGGAATCCCGGGATGGACCTGCCGGATCCCTTGATTTCTCCGTTGCCGGATCTTGCGAAGGCGAAAGCGGGGCGGTGGAACTTTTCCCTGATGCGCGAGGCGAGTATGCCGATGACGCCCTGGTGCCAGGTGGGATTGAACAGGCTGATGCTGTATCCGGGGTTATCCTGGATTGACTCCAATGCGAGGAGCGCTTCTTCCTGCATCTGCGATTCGATGGATTTTCTTTCCCTGTTGAGTTCGTCGAGTCGCTCTGCGATGCCGCGTGCATGGGGAAGGTCGCGGCTGATCAGGCAGCTGATGCCGAGCGCCATGTCTTCCAGGCGGCCTGCGGCATTGAGCCTGGGGCCCAGCATGAATCCCAGATCGAACGAGGAAGCCTTTTGGGGTGTGCGCCTGGCGACGGAGAAGAGCGCCAGGATACCGGGGTTCGCGCGGCCTTCCCGGATTCTTTTGAGTCCCTGGGAAACCAGTATCCTGTTGTTTCTGTCCAGCCTGACGACGTCGGCCACCGTGCCCAGCGCCACGAGATCGAGCAGGGCCGAAAGGTTCGGAACGGCATTGCCGCGTTTTCTGAGTTCCGCTCGGAGCGCCAGCATGACATAGAACATGACGCCCACTCCAGCGAGATTCTTGCTTGGAAATGGGCAGCCCGGCTGGTTGGGATTGACGATGCACAGCGCTTCCGGAAGCGATTCTCCAGGCAAATGATGGTCAGTCACGAGCACCGGAATACCGAGCTTTTTTGCCTCCAGAACGCCTTCCACGCTGGCGATGCCGTTGTCCACCGTGATGATCAAATCGGGATTGCCGGTTTTTGCCAGGCGGACGATCTCGGGTGTGAGGCCGTAGCCATATTCGAAGCGGTTCGGGACGAGATAATCGACGATGGCACCCATTTCGGAAAGCGCGAGCATGCCGACGGCGCATGCCGTCGCTCCATCCGAATCGTAGTCTGCAACGATCAGGAGGCGCATCTTGTCCTGGATCGCATCGGCCAGGATGTTCCCCATTTGAGCGGCATTTTTGAGTTTGTCGAAGGGAGTCAGGTCATTCAGGCCGCAATCGATTTCTTCTGGCGAAATGACTCCCCTGGAGGCATAAATCCTCGCAAGGACGGGATCTATGCCGCTTGCGGCTAGAGCACCAAAAATTTCCACAGGATAGGTGCGGGTGACGATTTTTCTCATTTCAGATAATCCAGGAGCGGCCTGTTCCTCTTCCAGAATTTCCACAGATCGCGCTTGCCCGCCTCAAGGCACATGCCGGCCTCGTTGTCGAAAAGGGCAAGTTCCAGCCCGTTCTGCGCGGCCAGATGAAGCGGTTTGAACCAGCTGGTTTCGAGCGATCTCAGCCTGGAATCCCATTCGTTTTCGTCTCCGTATCTCGACGGAAGTGCCAGGCTTTCGAGTATGACGAGATGCTCGCCATCCCCTAGCGCTGCAAGCCAGTTTTCCGCATTCTCGGGAACTGGCATGAAGGGAATTCCTGATTTTTGCGCAAGTCCACGGGCGACCGGATTGTCGGACGAAATCGATTCGAAACGGGGTGCCCCGACCTTGGGGGGTGTGCCTCCTCCCCAGAGCCAGACGCTGTTGATGGGAAGTTCCCTGGTTTCGTTGACGGGATGCCCGTGCAGCAGCATCTGGATTTCGTTCATGATTTGCTTGAGGTGCATCGCATCCGCGCCTTCCGGCATGAAGGAATCGATATCCCTGCCGAGGACGTCCGGAAGCGCTCGCGTCGAAACGTCGGGCGTGCCTGGCAGTCTCAGGAGCCAGATGTCCGGCCGTTCCCTGACGAAAAGAAGGTCGTCTGGCTCGAAATGCCGATTGAGTGTATCGAGCAGCTCATCGGCCTCGTTTTCGGAGATCGAAAGGCTGTCTGCTCCCAACAATCCCAGGTGATCCCGCCTGAGTTGCAGATGAACAGGGTCGGCGCGGAGCCAGTAGCCAGGGGCATCGTTTTTCAGGGTCAAGGGGGCGACCGGCCAGTTCTGCTGCGCCTCGACCTGAAAGGCGCGGCAAAGCCATTCGTCGAGTCCCTGCCGGGAATTTCGGGCAAGTTGCCCCCTGGCGAGCAGGGTTTCGAGATGGGGCAGTGCTTCTATACTGAATGGGGGATCTGGCCAGAACAGGTTCGGAATCAGGAGATGGCATTTCATGCCGCCCAGTGTAATCGAAATTTGTGGGCGCTTCATCCTTGTGTCAAACTTCTCCTTTTTCAGAAACGATCACCGTGCTGCCTTACGAGCTTTTTGTCGGATTGCGCTACACGCGCGCGAAGCGGCGAAACCATTTCATTTCGTTCATTTCGTTGATTTCGATGGTCGGCATCGCCCTCGGGGTTGCCGCATTGATCGTCGTACTCTCGGTCATGAACGGATTCCAGAAGGAGTTGCGTTCGAGGATCCTGGGCGTTGCCGCCCATGTCGAGATTTCCGCGGACAACAATCTGCTCTTGAACTGGCGGAATGTCGCAGCAATCGCATCGAAAAATCCGCAGGTGGTGGCGTCCGCCCCTTATGTGCTCGCCCAGGGCATGCTGTCTCTCGACCAGTCGGTACAGGGGGTGTTCATCAGGGGCATATTGCCTGATGAAGAAGACAGGGTGGCGGATATCGGCAGGCACATGAAAAAGGGAAGCCTTGCCAGTCTTCGCCCGGGAGAATTCGGCATCGTGCTCGGCTCCGAGGTCGCGCGTTCGATAGGCGCTTCCATGGGCGACAAGGTGATTCTGATCGCGCCCCAGGGGCAGGTGACTCCTGCAGGCATCTTGCCCCGCCTCAAGCAGTTTACCGTGGTGGGCATATTCGAAGTCGGGATGTTCGAATTCGACAGCGGGCTTGCCCTTATCGATCTCAATGATGCGCAGAAGCTCTACAGGATGGGGGATGCCGTCACCGGCGTGAGACTCAAGTTGCGCGACCTCGATCTCGCCCCGCAGGTGTCGGAGCAGATTTCCGGGAAACTCCCGAATGAGGACATCGTCACCGACTGGACGCGCCAGCATGCCAATTTCTTCAGGGCGGTGAAGATCGAGAAGAACGTCATGTTCATCATCCTGTTCCTGATTGTGGCGGTTGCCACCTTCAATATCGTCTCCACACTGGTCATGATGGTGACGGACAAGCAGTCCGATATCGCCATATTGCGCACCCTGGGTTCTTCCCCTGCCAGCATCATGAAGATTTTCGTTGTCCAGGGGGCGCTGATCGGGGTGATCGGAACGGTGCTTGGCGTGTTATTCGGGGTGGTGATCGCATCCAACATCGACGTTATCGTTCCGTTCATCGAGAAGGTGTTCCATACCCATTTTCTGGCGAAGGACGTCTATTATATTTCGGAAGTACCTTCCAGCCTGGAGGGTTCCGACGTCATTTCGATCACGATCCTTTCGCTATCCCTGAGCTTTTTCGCCACGCTCTACCCCAGTTGGCGGGCATCGCGCGTGAATCCGGCGGAGGCATTGCGCTATGAATGAAGTGCTTTCCTGCCGCAATCTGAAGAAAATCTACCTGCAGGGGAAGATCGAAGTGCCTGTCCTGCTCGGGATCGATCTCGATGTGATGCCCGGAGAGAGCGTCGCGGTAATCGGTGCATCCGGTTCCGGGAAAAGCACGCTGCTGCACCTTCTGGGTGGACTCGATTCCCCGACTTCAGGAGAAATCAGGATCATGGGACGGAACATCGAGAAGGTTTCAGAATCGGAACGGGGAGATATCAGAAACCGGTCCCTGGGTTTCGTTTACCAGTTCCATCATCTCCTGCCGGAATTCACTGCGATCGAGAACGTTTCGATGCCGCTGCTCATCAGAAGGATGGGAAGAGCCGAGGCAGAAGCGAAAGCTGCGCAAGTGCTGGAAAGAGTGGGATTGGGCAAGCGACTGGAACACAAGCCAGGTGAACTCTCGGGGGGGGAGCGGAGCCGGGCTGCATTGGCTCGCGCGCTTGTCACGAATCCTGCTGCAGTGCTCGCCGACGAGCCGACGGGAAATCTGGACCGGCATACTGCGGAATCGATGTTCGATCTGATGCTCGGACTCAACGAAGATCTGAAGACCAGCCTTGTCATCGTGACGCACGACGAAAATCTCGCCAACAGGACGAAAAGGGTGTTGAGGCTCGTCGACGGCGCATTGATCGGCGCCTAAGGAAGCCCTGAACAAGTCCCGCGTGGCCGTGACGGTCGGCTTTACGGGATGAGACTCGCGAAGCGAGACGCAGCGAATGGTCATTCCCTTCGCTTGTTCGAGACAAGGAGGATCGCCCGCAAAGCCCCGTCCCTGAAGGGTTGCGTGAAGATCGAGCGCTCGCTTTGTCGCCCTCCTGGGCATTGTAGACCCGGCTACAACCTGCGTCGTGCTCCGCGCGATCATCTCGATTTTCCCGGCAACACGGCTCATGTGCGACTTGTTCAGGGCTTCCCTGGGGCCTGTTAACACTTCTCCGATGTGTGCGAACGTAATGAATCAGGTGACAGGGCAAGGCCGGAGCGGCGCGGTTTGGTCATTCCAAACAAGCCGTGAGGAACGCGGCAATGCGCCTGATTCAACCGTTCCCTTCGGGTTGCGGCAATATCCCGTGTCTACTGCGTTGTGCGTTTTGCGAAGGGCGCAACCATTCGCTGCGCCGCACGTCTTGTATCCATCGGCATCTTGCCGCAACGCATCGCACCGGACAAGTGTTAACAGGCCCTAATACTCCACGGGAATTGGGTCGAGGCTGCGCCACAGGTACCAGGTTGCAACCGAGCGCCACGGTCGCCAGGGTTCCGAAATTTCCAGCATTTCGCGCTTTCCGACGGGAGCCCCCTCCTTGTAATGGAGCCCGATTGCGCGTTGCAGCCCCAGATCGTCCAGCGGCAGCACGTCAGGGCGCAATGCCTGGAAAATCAGGAACATTTCCGCTGTCCATCTTCCTATGCCGCGGATTTCAGTCAGCATCTTGATAAGTGCTTCGTCCTCCAGCGCATCCCACCCATCGAATTTCCCGATCGCGAAGTGCCTGGCGAGATCCTGCAGATATTCGACCTTCCTTGAGGACAATCCGCAGGACTTCAATGTGTCGCTTGCAAGGACATGCTCGGGCGTGATTTCCCGAAGCTGCCCGATCAGCCTTCCCCATACGGCATCCGCCGCCCTGACCGAGATCTGCTGTCCCACGATGGACCTTGCGAGCGTGGAAAAGGGGTTTGCACGCCTTTGCAGGCCGATTCCGGGGTGGCGCGCAATGATTTCGGCAAGCGTGGCATCGTGTTTGGAAAGCTCGGTTTTCGCAGCATCCCAATAGATCGGGGTCATTTTTTCCTCCCTGAATCCGGATTTTATCTGAAATGCGGATAGAATAGAGCGCATGATGAATGCCATTTTCAGTTTGCCCAGGGCGGTGTGGTTGCTCGGTATGGTGAGCTTCTTCAACGATTCCGCGAGCGAACTCGTCTACGCAGTCCTTCCCCTGTATATCGCATCAGTCCTGATGGCGGGGCCCCGAGCGATGGGGATCATAGAAGGCGTGGCGGAAGCGACGGGCAGCTTGTTCAAGCTCGCCTCCGGCGTGCTTTCCGACAGAATGAAATCGGGAAGGAGTTGGGTTCTTGGCGGCTATGGTATTGCAGCCTTGGCAAGGCCTCTCATGGCACTGGCTTCCTCCTGGCCTTTTCTGTTGGCTTTGCGTTTTGCCGACAGGATGGGAAAGGGACTCAGGACTTCTCCCAGGGATGCGATGCTTGCAAGTAGCGTGGAAAAGGAAAAAAGGGGGCTCGCCTTCGGTTTTCACAGGAGCATGGACAATGCCGGTGCGGTCCTCGGTCCGCTTCTTGCCGCGCTGCTTCTGGAGATGCATATGCCGATCCGGCATATCCTGCTGTGGTCCGCAATTCCCGGGGCGATCGTCGTGCTGCTGGTTCTTTACCTCAAGGAGCCGCAGCGCATTCCCGTTCAGCATGCGACGTTCAGCTGGAGGCTCGACGGATTTCCGATTGCGTTCAGGCGCTATCTTCTCGTTCTCGGTCTGTTCACGCTCGGCAATTCGTCCAACATGTTCCTGCTGCTGAGAGCGAAGGATCTCGGTTTGCCGGATTACCAGGTGCCGCTCCTTTGGGCGCTGGTTTCTTTTTCAGCGATGCTTTTCTCCACCCCCTTTTCGGCGCTTTCAGACAGGCTGGGAAGGGTCAAGCTGATCGTTTCCGGCTGGGGAATTTACGGGGTCTTCTATCTGATCATGGGGTTCGACGGATCCACCTTGCTGCTCTGGCCGCTGTTCGCTTTTTACGGACTTTTCATGGCTGCGACAGAAGGTGCGGAGAAGGCTTATGTCGCCGATTTCTCGCCGTCTGACAGGCTGGGCACGGCATATGGCTGGTTCAACCTGGTCACGGGATTCATGCTGCTCCCGGCGTCCATTCTGTTCGGCAGCTTGTGGCAGAAATTCGGTTATCAGGCGGCTTTTGCCTTCTCTGCCTGCTGCGCGCTGCTGGCTTCCCTGCTGCTCAAGTTCTGGGTGAAGTGATGCGGATTCCTGCAGCGGCTCCGGTGTAGTATAGTGATAATCTAATATTCCAGTTCAGGTGAACGAAATGACTGAAGAACATGCCTTCGCGCAATACATCAGGACGCTCGGCAAGGGCAGGCACGGATCGCGCTCCTTCACCCGTAGCGAAGCATTTGATGCCATGAAAATGATACTGGCCGGGGAAGTCGAGCCTGTCCAGCTCGGCGCCTTCCTGATGCTTCTCAGGGTGAAGGAGGAAACTGCAGAAGAGCTGGCCGGATTCGTAGCTGCAGCGAGGGAATCGATTTCCATGCCGGCAGAAATCCCGCAAGTCGATCTGGACTGGTCGAGCTATGCTGGGAAGCGCAGGCAGCTTCCCTGGTTTGTCCTTTCCGCGCTGCTGCTGGCAAACCACGGCATTTCGATCCTGATGCACGGCAGCAGGGCCGGTGCGGACAGGGTGCAAACCGCGGATGCCCTGAAGGCGCTCGGCATTTCCGCCTCGGCCTCGATGCATGAGGCGTTGGGCCGGGTCGATGAAAAGGGCTTCGCTTTCCTCGGTTTCGACATCCTCAGTCCCGGGCTTCAGGCAATCATGAATCTGAGGCCGCTTTTCGGGCTGCGTTCCCCGGTACACACGATTGCAAGGATGCTGAATCCCGCAAGCGCTACCCTTTCCATTCAGGGCATCTTTCATCCCGGCTATCTCGATTCCCATCAGCATGCAGGGCAACTTCTCGAGGAGAATATCGTCGTCTTCAAGGGGGAGGGCGGGGAGGCCGAAAGGAATCCCGATCTTGTCTGCAAGGTAAGGACTGTGCTCGACGGAGAAATGGGCGAGGAAGAATGGCCCGCGCTTTTCGCATCCCGTCATGTGAAGGACGAGGAAATGGACGTTTCTCGCCTTGCCAAACTCTGGCATGGAGAGGTGGATGACGAATACGGGAGGATGAGCGTGATCGGCACTGCGGCGATCGCACTCAAGTCGCTCAAGCGGTTGGGTTCAATAGGGGAGGCGGAGAAAATGGCAGCGGAATTCTGGGAAAATCGCGACAGGTCTTTCGTCGAGAGGGTTGCCTGATGGATTTCTTTCCCATTTTTCTCAATCTGAAAGGCAAGACCTGCCTCGTCGTGGGGGGGGGCGAGGTTGCGGTCAGAAAGGCCTCCATCCTGCTTCAGTCGGGCGCCAAAGTGAAAGTGGTGTCTCCCGAACTCTGCATGGAATTACGCAAACTTGAAATCGAGCATTTGCCTGAAAGATTCTCCGATGCCCATCTCGAAGGCATGACCCTGGCGATTGCGGCAACCGACGACAGGGCCGTCAATGTGACCGTATCCGAAGCTGCAAGGAAGCGCAACATCCCGGTCAATGTCGTCGACAACCCCGATCTTTGCAGTTTCGTCATGCCTTCCATCCTGGATCGTTCGCCGCTCATTGTCGCTTTTTCCACGGGCGGAGCATCCCCCGTTCTGGCAAGGCTTTTGCGCGCGCGTTTTGAATCCCTGATCCCTGAAGGCTACGGAAGGCTCGCCGCATTCGCGTCGCGTTTCCGTGAGAAGGTCAAGGCGAAAATTGCAACACCTTCGGAAAGAAGGCTGTTCTGGGAGGATGTTTTCGAAGGCAGGGTGGCCGAGGAAGTGTTCATCGGGAACGAGAAGAAAGCTGAAGCCCTGCTCGAAGAGCGGATCGAGAAGAACGAAGCTCATCGGGGGGAGGTTTATCTGGTGGGCGCAGGTCCGGGGGATCCTGACCTTCTAACTTTCAGGGCGCTGAGACTTATGCACAAGGCTGACGTCGTGCTCTACGATAACCTGGTATCCAAACCCATTCTCGAGATGACGCGGCGGGATGCAGCAAGGATTTATGTCGGCAAGAAGAAGAGCGATCATGCGATGCCGCAGGAGGAAATCAACGAGCTTTTGGTGAGGCTCGCCCTGGAGGGCAAGCGGGTTTTAAGATTGAAAGGGGGGGATCCTTTTATCTTCGGGCGCGGAGGCGAGGAAATCGAGAAGCTGTCGAGTCGCGGTATTGCCTTTCAGGTCGTTCCCGGCATCACGGCTGCATCCGGCGTTTCGAGCTATGCGGGAATACCCCTTACCCACAGGGATCATGCGCAATCCTGCGTCTTTGTGACAGGCCATCTGAAAGACAACAGCATGGACCTCGATTGGGAGATGCTGGCAAGGCCCAGGCAGACAGTGGTAGTTTACATGGGTCTCACCGGCATCGACTTTCTTTGCTCGAAACTGGTCGAGCACGGCCTGCCGGCTTCAACGCCGGCTGCCGTGGTGCAGCAGGGAACGACGAGAAATCAGAAGGTGCTGACGGGAACCCTGGGCACTCTTGCCGAAATCACCAGGGCGGCGAAACTCACTCCGCCCACCCTGATCATCGTCGGCGGGGTGGTGAGCTTGAGAGAGAAACTGTCCTGGTTCGAACCTGACTGATGGAGAAAATCAGGCTTTCGAAATTGATGTCGGAGAGAGGGATCTGCTCCCGCCGCGAAGCTGATTATTTTATTTCGAAAGGCTGGGTTTTCGTTGATGGCGAGCGGATAACGGAGCTCGGGACGAGAGTCGACCCTTCGCAAAAAATCGAGCTTTCCGGGGAGGCGCGGAGAGTCCCCCCCGTGACCATACTGCTCAACAAGCCGGTGGGTTATGTTTCAGCCCAGCCCGAGAAGGGTTACCAGGCGGCCGTATCTTTGATCAATGCGGCTTCGAGATTTCGCGGAGATGATTCGCCGCTGAAGTTTTTTACTGAACAACTGAAGGGTCTTGCTCCTGCAGGAAGGCTGGACATCGATTCGACGGGGCTTCTCGTGCTTACCCAGGACGGCAGGGTGGCGAAGCTTCTGATCGGCGAAGATTCCGTCATCGAGAAAGAATACCTTGTCAGGGTGGAAGGAAGGCTGGATGCCGGGGGGCTTGCGCTTCTCAATCATGGTCTTTCCCTGGACGGCGCGGCATTGAAGCCTGCGAGGGTTTCCTGGCAGAACGAGGATCAGTTGAGGTTCGTTCTGAAGGAAGGGAAGAAGCGGCAGATCAGGCGGATGTGCGAAATGGTGGGCCTGAAGGTGGTCGGGCTCAAAAGAGTCAGGATAGGCAGGGTGAAGCTGGGCGATCTTCCTGCGGGAAAATGGCGCTATCTCGGGGAAAAAGAGCGCTTCTAGGTCCGGGATTCGGACAAGTTTGGCCCGTTTAATCCCATTTGCTTCCCTGCTCTTTAATCCTTCTTTCCATTTCCAGCTTCATGATATAGCGCTGGATGATGGACTGCGTGTGATTCGACATCTTGAGAAATTCCATTCCGGCCCGCTTTTTCTCGACATTGTTCTTCAATGTGATGTTGAATATCTCCCTGGCCTGCAGATTGACCAGAACTGCTTCAGAGCCCGGCAGGGCGAGTTGGCAATTTTCATAAGACATCATCGGCTCCAGGCGCATTTCTTCTGGCGCTCCCATGATGCCTATGCCGCCTGCGCTGATGTCTGCGACGGTGGCCTTGATGCTGCTGCCGTCAGGCAGCGGAATGGTACAAATCACGGGATCCAGAGTCGGGGTGGGTATCCGGTAGAACTCCCTTCTCTGCAGACGCACGATGGCCTTCGGCAGCTTGATCACGAAAGCTGGCTCATCGTTCCACTGTGTTATTTCGATGCGCGGAATAGTGAACTGGACTTTAACGCTCCTCAGGTTGGAAACGAAGATAAGCTTCCTGCTGGCCTCGACCTGCTCGTTCAGTTCTTCGTTGATGTTGCAGTCAAGGTAGATCAGATCCTTGACAGCGCTTACCTTCAGGACAGCGGTCATCATGGACTGCCCCCCGCCATAAAAAAGAGCGGCAGGCACACGACTTTCCTGGATATCCTTGAGAATCGAGACGATTTCGGTTTTCGAATGAAGGTAGTGTTCGCTGTCTTCCGGGACTGAAGTCGGCTGCAATGCTGGCGAAATGGCGTGGTTTTCTGACATGGCGTTTCCGGGATTATATCAGTTCAGGATTGTAGCGCAAATGCAGTATTTGCTTTTTATTTAATACACATATAACCCTGTCGGGTTATCAAGAGATAACTCTTTCGGGTTCTATAGGGAAGCCCTGAACAAGCATCAATTCAGCGCTCCGCATATCTCCAAAAGCAGTTTCGGGACGGATTTCCATCGGAATCCGGTCCGAAACAGCGAGTTTTCTTCCAAATCACCGGATTTTCCAGTG